>MRWF01012074.1_pt1 | contig 117177 bp, 124 predicted proteins | sample 1013331 | NCBI WGS metagenome assembly MRWF01 (sample SAMN06117577, study PRJNA244670) | biofilm metagenome | biome: Water; feature: Cathode Biofilm; material: Biofilm; isolation source: microbial consortium enriched at the cathode of a solar microbial fuel cell | place: USA: District of Columbia... | reverse complement strand
GGGCAGGGGTGAGGGGGCCCCGCCCAATCGCCCCCCCTCTCCGCATCTCCGGCGCTGCGGAAGGACAAAGCGAATGCACTGCATTCGCCCTGAAGCAGGCCCAAGCGCAAGCGCAGGGCGCCGGAGCCTCCCTCGGCCGGCTCCGCGCAAGGGGCCGCAAGAGACCCCGTCATCCGCCGGGGACACGGTGTTGGAGGAGGGAGATCATTCTCTCCTTGGCGTCACCTCCGACGCGCAGCGTCTGGGGGCCCATCACGGAACGACGCGCCAAGCACGTCATGCCCAGTTTGTGGGACCAAGCCCCCACACTCCCCTCTCTCTCCGCATCTCCGGCGGACGCCGGAGTCTCCTGCGGCTGGCTGCGCGCTCTAATGGCGGGAGACCCCGGCATCCGCCGGGGACACGGTGTTGGAGGATAGAGGGCCACCCTCTCCCCCCGCAGGCCCCTGCGAACGCAGGGGCCCATCTCTGGCCGTATCCTCAAGCGCTTCAGGCGATGGCGGGAGATGGATACCTGCCTGCGCAGGTATCTTCGGACCAATCGAATCCGACGCACAGCCCCTCATGCGATGATGGTCATCTGCCCTTCCGGGAGCCGGATCAGGTACCGTTCTGGTCGGGAGGGCAGGGACAGGATGGTGCGGGCCGGAGCAGCGGTCCGGTCCGCATCTAGGCAGGTCAGGCCAGGGTGAGCCTGCGAAAGCAGGTAGGGAACCCGCCTCGTCCGGCAGCCCGGGAGACATCCCCGGATGGACTTCCCGTGTGAAAAGCACGGAAGACCCGTTTGTGCGGCGCCGGTAACGAAGACCCGGGACCATGGGCCCCCATGAGGGTGTCCCGCCGAATCCCCTGTCCGGCGCGGCGGGCGGTAACGCTCCATTCCGTAGCCTTATTCATTTCCAGGCGGAGCGCCACGGCGCCCGCCGCGCCCGGCTCTGTTGGGGCCGTCTATGAGATCCCCGGACTGCGAAAGCCAGTCCGGCTTTGGGTGCTGGGGGAAATGCCCTCACCTCCCATTGCTGACGCAATGGGCCCCTCCTCTCCCGGAGGGAGAGGGGTGCGACGCGGAGCACGGACAAATCCCTCTCCCTCCGGGAGAGGAGGGACCCGCGCCGAAGGCGTGGGAGGTGAGGGCTGCCCTCCCCCCTCCGCAGAGTCCCGGATATTTGCTCACGCAAAATCCGGGATGACGGGAACGGGGCGAGACGATCCGTCCGTCTCCTCCGCATCTCCGGCGCTGCGGAAGGACAAAGCGAATGCACTGCATTCGCCCTGAAGCAGGCCCAAGCGCAAGCGCAGGGCGCCCGAGCCTCCCTCGGCTGGCTCCGCAGACACACCGCACGAGACCCCGGCATCCGCCGGGGAGACGAGGGTGGAGCGTAGGGTGGGTTGAGCAAAGCGATACCCACCAATCCCGTCCGCCGTCACACATTCAAAGATTGGACAAGGACCAGACTCATCCTGAGCGAAACCGAAGGACGACCAGAAGGAGGACCGAAAATTCCGCAAGCCCGCGCCCGTGCTTCGACTTCGCTCAGCATGAGCGCTAGGGTGGGGCGATGCAATTCTGGGTGTATCTGCTGCAATGTGCTGACGGGAAATACTATGTCGGCTCCCATCGCGGTGAGGATGTGGAGGCGCGGGTATGGCAGCACAATGCGGGGATCAATCCGAAAGCATTCACCTTCTCTCGTCGTCCGGTGGAACTGCTCTGGTCCGGTACGTTTGCCGATCCCGCAGAAATGGTCAGTTTCGAGCGACAGATGAAAGGCTGGACGCGCGCCAAGAAGGAAGCCTTTGTGCGCGGGGATTGGGAGCGGCTGAAGGAATTGTCGAAATCGCGAAAGGCCCCGCCTGTTCGGGAAAAGGGCCGATTCCACAAACTGACCCACCCGGACAAACCGAAAGACGGAGACTCATCCTGAATTCAATCCGCCCCCCCTGACAGGACTCATCCTGAGCGAAGTCGAAGGATGATCTGGCCTGGGTCGCGACTTCCTCAAGCCCGCGCCCGTGCTTCGACTTCGCTCAGCATGAGCGCTTTAGGGGGGGCACAGTGAGCGGGTCAGCTGATGGCCCCTCGTCCTGCACCGCGAGTCGAGGCCGGATAGACGACGTAGAAGGCGGGGAGGTCTGTGGGGTGTAGGGACGGATAGCGTATGCTATCCATTGGTAGAGGGATTCGGGAGTAGATAATGGGTGTAGATAACATTAGCGAAGAGCTTTTCAGCACGTTGATGCCTTACGCGTCTAATAAGGTGAAACAGGCGAGAGCAAATCCCACGCTAGGTTTTGTGCATTATACGAGTGCTGACGCGTTGTTGAAAATACTGCAGTCTGGTGAGGTTTGGTTTCGAAACTCTAGCATGATGAACGACTTTTCAGAGGTGGAGTACGGTCTGCAAAGACTGCGCTTAGCTTGGGGTAGCGATGCCGGAGTGGAGCTACGGAGAATGCTAGAAGAGTCGCATCCGGGTGTAATTAGGAGGCTAACGGACTATCATAATGGATGGCAGCCTCAATACACGAAGCAAACATATCTTTTTTCTGTGAGTGAGCACTTGGAGTCGGAAAATAATCTCGGCAGGCTCTCTATGTGGCGGGAGTACGCACGAAACTCGGGAGTTGCTCTTGTTTTAAGGACAGACGCGTTTAATTCTGAAACGCAGTTGTTGAAAGCATACACTGTGCCTGTAATGTATGCTGATCAATCGGACTTTTTAAGAAACTTTGAGAAAATACGTGATTCTCTTCGCGACAACGCAGTCGAATTCTCTCGCCTTTCACCAGAGAAACTATTTAGTTCACTCTTCCAAGTTTTTCGCTTCATTACTCTCTCAACGAAACACCCAGGCTTCGCTGAAGAGTTAGAGTGGCGCGTTGTCTACAACCCGACGATGGAAAGCTCCCCCTACTTCACGGAAAGAATTGTATCGCTGGGAGGTGTTCCGCAGAAGATATTTGCGCTCGGTCTGGAAGAAATTGGGGATGCCGAAGAGGAGCTCGACCTGTCGCTAAATGCGTTGGTGGACCGTGTGATTATCGGACCCACAGAGTATCAAGAAACTATTGGAGAGGCTGTTGTGCGTGCGATGGGAGATGCGGGAGTGTCCGACGCCGAAAGCAAAGTCACCTATTCCAATATTCCTGTACGTACTGACTAGTTCTTCCCGAACTTCCGGTCCCGTCCCGCCAGCAGGCGCAGCCGCAGTGCATTCAGCTTGATGAAGCCTTCGGCGTCTTTCTGGTCATAGGCGCCGTGGTCGTCTTCGAAGGTGACGATGTCTTCCCGATACAGAGAATAGGGGCTGGAGCGGCCGGTGAGGTAGGCTTGGCCCTTGTAGAGTTTCAGCGTGACTTCGCCGGTCACCCAGCGTTGGGAGTGGTCGATGGCGGCCTGCAGCATTTCGCGCTCCGGGCTCCACCAGAAGCCATTATAGATGAGCTCTGCATAGCGCGGCATCAGCTCGTCTTTCAAATGGGCGGCGCCCTTGTCGAGTGTGGCCTGTTCAATGCCGCGATGCGCCGTCAGCAGGATGGTGCCGCCGGGCGTTTCATAGATGCCGCGGGACTTCATGCCGACAAAGCGGTTTTCGAGCAGGTCCAGCCGGCCAATGCCGTGCTTCTTGCCATAGGCGTTCAGCGCGGTGAGCAGCGTGGCCGGGGACATTTCCTCGCCATTGATCGCGACGGCGTCGCCGCGCTCAAAGCCGATGGTGATGGTCTCGGGCTGGTCCGGCGCCTCTTCGGGGCTGATCGTCCGCATGTGGACGAATTCCGGAGCCGGCTCTGCCGGGTCTTCCAGCACCTTGCCCTCGGAGGAGGAGTGAAGCAGGTTTGCATCGACAGAGAAGGGGGCCTCGCCGCGCTTGTCCTTGGTGATCTCGATGCCGTGCTGTTCGGCAAAGGCGAGCAGGTCGGTCCGGGACTTGAAATCCCAGTCGCGCCAGGGGGCGATGACCTTGATGTCCGGGTTGAGCCCGTAATAGCCGAGCTCGAAACGGACCTGGTCATTCCCCTTGCCGGTGGCGCCATGGCAGACGGCATCGGCGCCGACCATGTCGGCAATCTCGATCTGGCGCTTGGAGATCAGCGGACGGGCAATCGACGTGCCGAGCAGGTAGACGCCTTCATAGACGGCATTGGCGCGAAACATGGGGAAGACGAAATCGCGGACGAATTCCTCGCGGACATCCTCGATGAAGATGTTCTCGGGCTTCACGCCGGCGGCCAGCGCCTTGGCGCGGGCAGGCTCCAGTTCCTCGCCCTGTCCGAGGTCTGCGGTGAAGGTGACGACTTCCGCGCCGAATTCCGTCTGCAGCCATTTCAGGATGATCGATGTGTCCAGACCGCCGGAATAGGCGAGAACGACTTTTTTCGGAGCGGTTTTGGACATGAAACTGTACCTTCCTTGAGCACCTGCGGACTGGGCGCATGCCTTAAGGAGGAAAAACCGCGCTGACAAGCGAGACTCTTCGCGTCAGGGGATGGTTTGATCAGGGTTAACGCGATAAGCTGACGGCGTTAAGGTTAAAGTAGGTAGCCAGGGGTTAGACAGGGGTATGCTTGATACGCACCTGACAGATGGGCACGAGCCCGTTTCCGTCCTTCCAGACTCCCTTCGCCGTGCCGTGATCGACAGCGTGCATGGCCGTGAAACGTCGCCATTTGCGCGGCAGGCGCGCCTGCCCGAGGCCTCGTTCCGCGAGCGCCTCGAAGCGCGCCGGGCCGTGCGGCCGCAATCCACGCTGGCCATCGCGTCCGGTGTCCAGCATCCGCGTCTGGCGCGGGATGCCGCGCGCCGGGCCGCGCCAGTGCGTCCGGCCCGTCCGAAACGCCCGGTAGGCGCCGGGGATGAGCCACTGGTCGACCGGACGCCGCTGATGATGCGGGCCATGTCTTCGATGAGCGGCGCGCTGCCGGCGATCACCCTGTCCAACGGGTTGAGCCTTGGCGGCGACGGCCATGACGGGGATGATGGCAATGGCATGGGCGCGCGGATGGCGAAACTGTCCCAGCTGGCCTTTGCCGGACTGGCCGTGCTCGGCTTTGCCGGCCTGTCCGTCATGGCGGCCGACAATGCGCTGTCCGGCAGCGAACCGGCTGATGGCGACGAAGATGCTGCAGCGGCCGAAACGCGCGCCGCGCTCGAGGCGGCCACCCGCCAGCGGATCACCGCCAGCCAGGCGTCTGCCTTGGCCATGGCGGATGCGTCCGCCCCCGCCGGCACCGCGACCCGGCCCTGGTTCGACTACAAGGCCATGGCCTTCGACATCGCCGCGCGCAAGGAAGCGCAGGATGCGGCCCAGCGCGCAGCCGATGCCGCCGCCTCGGCCGAGGCCGAACGCCATGCCGTCGCCGCGATTGCGGAGGCGGAAGCCGGCAAGCTGGCCGAACAGCAGCGCCTGGACCGTTTGGCCGAGGCAACCCGTCTGGCAGACCTAGCCATCGAGAAGCGTCGCCTGGCCGAGGAAGAGGCCCGGCGCGTGGCCGAGCAGGAAGCGATCCGTCTGGCCAATCTGCAGGCCGAACGCGAAGCGGCGGCCCGCGCCGAAGCGCTGCGGCTGGCGGACCTGGAAGCCCGTCGCATTGCACAGGCCGAAACGGAAGCCCGCAGGCTGGCCAATCTCGAAGCCGAACGCCGCGCCGAGGCGCGCCGCATTGCCGCTGCGGAAGTCCGCGCCCTGCGCACCGATGTGCACCTGGCCTCTGCGGCAGACACGATCACCCTGCCCATGGCACCGACACCGACAGTGAAGCCGCTCGTCAAGCAGCCGGTCATTGCCGCCGCGGTCAGCAGGGTGGCCGCCCATGACGGCCCGGTGCCGGGTCCGGCCTCACTGAAGCCGTCCCGGCCGCTGGTCCTTGTGGCCCAGGCCCCGGTCCGGCGGGCAAGCCCGCCCTCGCTGAAGCCGAACGCGGCCCATGTCCGCAATTTTGACCGGCCACAGCCGGTGCAACCCGCCTCCCAGCGGGTCGAGGATTTCGTGGCGGGCCGTGTGCAGAGCGCATCGGCCACGCCGGTGGATGCTGCAGCGCTGGAGGCGGTGCGGGCGGAGTTTCTGAGCGTGGTGAACACGGCGCAGGACGGCACCGTGTCCCTGATCGCCCTGCCGGACGGCACGCAGATGCAGGTGGCTGTCGAGCAGACCTCGACCCGGACGGCGTATCGCCCGGTCGTGCGTCAGGTCAGCTATACGGTCAGCGAATACAGCGCCGTCCAGCGGTCTGTGGTGGCCGAGGGTGCCCGCAGTGTGGACCTGACCTGCCGGGACATGTCGTATGAGATTGCCGGGCGGGAGCGCGGCCGGTTTGCTGCCTGCGAATCCGGCAAGGGCGAATGGCTGATTTCGCGGGCCAGCGAGACCGGCGGCTCCACCATCTAGGCTCTGGCTCTGGCCATCCGCTTGTGATGGCGCCGGGCGCGTTTGACGAGATGTTTTTCAACGACGCGGAAATTCTTGCGGTGGGACCGGAAGAAGAAGTCGAACACATCCCCCGCCAGCGGAACGGAGCCGAGCAGCACATCGACCACCAGATTCCAGATGATGTGGATATGCGCGGTGATTGGCAGTCTGTGGCGCGCTGCCGTGCCAAGCGCATACAGGCCCGCAACGCCGGTAATGGCATCTCCTGCGACCGGTACGAGGCCCAGGAGCGAGTCCAGCCCGAACGGGACCCCAGCGATCCGGAACCGCGTATCCATCAGGTCGGAAAAGCGGTCGAACCCGGCAATTGCCTCCGCCACGGTCTGACCATCAGGCAGGTACAGGGTTTCGGCTTCTTCCCGGGTAATGTGCGTCGGCATGATATCTGTCCCCAATTCCTTTCCAACAGTGGCCCGATATTGCGCCCGGCGTCAAAGCCTGCTGAATGGCGCGCATGGATGACGTTTATGTCTACAAGCTCCTGACCGACGACCAGTGGCGTGCCGCCGAGGCCTCCGGGGTGACTGATGTGCCGCTCGACCGCGAGGATGGCTATGTCCATCTGTCCACGGCCGGGCAGGCGGGCGAGACGGCGGAGAAGTATTTTTCCGGGCTTGAGGGTGTGCGGCTTGTCCGCTTTCCCGTGGACCGGTTGCCGCCACTCAAATGGGAAACGAGCCGGGGCGGGCAATTGTTCCCGCACCTGTATGGCCGCCTCCAGATTGCCAAGGCGGATGCAGTCTGGCGTCTGGCACATGATGGCGCGGGCGTGCCGGTGATGCCGGAGGAGTTTGATGATGAGCCTGACTGATCTTGGCGTTGCTGCCGTGAAGATGCTGCCGCCGGAGGCGGCACACACGACAACAATCCGGCTGCTGAAGGCCCGGCTCGGTGTCCCCCTCAATCCGCCGGCGAGCCATCCCGTGCTGGCAGTGAAGCTGCCGAAATCCGGCCTTGCCCTGTCCGGTCCGGTGGGACTGGCGGCCGGGTTCGACAAGAATTGCGATGTGCCGACGGCGATGTCGAAATACGGGTTCGGCTTCATCGAGTGCGGCACCGTCACCCCGCGTCCCCAGTCCGGCAATCCCAAACCGCGCCTGTTCCGTCTCAGCGAGGACCGGGCCGTGATCAACCGGATGGGCTTCAACAATGCCGGGCTCCACAATTTCGTTTCGAACCTGAAGGCGTATGCCGGCTCGGTGCCTCTCGGCGCAAATGTCGGCGCGAACAAGGACAGTGATGACCGCATCGCCGACTATGTGACGGGTATGGAGGCTGTCGCATCCCATGCAGACTATATCACGATCAATATCTCGTCCCCCAACACACCGGGCCTTCGCGGCCTGCAGGACAAGGCGTCGCTGGAAGCGCTGCTGACGGCATGTGGTGCCGCCTCACGAGATGACAAGCCGGTCTTCCTGAAAGTGGCGCCAGATCTCGACGCCGAAGCAATCCGGGATATCTGTCAGGTCGTGCGCGGGCCCGGCGCATGGCTCTCCGGGCTGATCGTCTCCAACACGACGCTGGCCCGTCCCGACACGCTGAAAAGTGCAGACCGGGATCAGGCGGGTGGGCTGTCCGGTACCCCCTTGATGGATCCGTCCACGGAAGTGCTGGCCGCGTTCGCCCGCGAGCTGAAAGGTGAGTTCGACCTGATCGGTGCCGGCGGGATTTCGAATGGCGCCGATGCCTATCGAAAGATCCGCGCCGGGGCACATGCTGTGCAATTCTATTCTGCCATGGTCTATGAGGGGCCGGGTCTGGCCGAGCGGATCAATGCCGAGTTGGTGCGCCTGTTGCAGGCGGATGGGTTTATGTCGCTGGCAGAGGCGGTCGGGAAAGACCTCTGAACAGGCCTGGCACATAGGCGCCAAGGGCTGCGGCCCGGAATACATACATCATCAGGAAGGCGGCCCACACGCCCGTATTTCCATAGGCCGGACGCAGGAGCAGGTCAGCGCCAAGATAGAGCGCAGCGGAGATGAGGCCGGCATTGCGCAGGGCGCGGCCTTGCGTGGTGCCGAGGAACAGGCCGTCCAGTTGCCAGGCCGCAATGCCAAGGAATGGCACCGCCGCACACCAGGGCAGATAGGCCAGCGCTGCGGCGCGCGCCTCCGGATCCCGGATGAAACTGTCGATGACCCAACCACCCCCGAGAAAATAGGCGAGTGAGATCACGGCTCCCGATACAAGGGCGAACTCCGTGGTCAGGCGCATGGCGCGCCGCAATCGCTGACCATCCCGCGCGCCATAGGCTTCGCCGGCCTCCTTCTCCGCCACGAAGGCAAAGCCGTCGAGCACGAAGGCAGCTACCGTGATGAACTGGAGAAGGACTTCATTGCCGGCGGTCGCCGCGGTCGAGATCAAGGTGCCTGACCGGACGAACCAGGCGAAGCAGAAGACCAGGGCGAGCGTCCGGATCATGATGTCGCGATTGGCAGCGAACAGGGCGGCCAGTTTCCCGGGGTCGAGCAGGCGGGCATGACCCCGGAAGGCCGGCGCGACGAGGATCAGGCCGAAGGCGAGCGCAAGCCATTCGGCGATCGCAGTGCCCGCGCCGATGCCGGCGGGGCCCCAGCCGAGCCGGGCGACAAACCACGCGTCCAGTCCCGCATTCGTGCCGTTCAGGACAATCTGGAAGGCGAGCATCTGACCGGTCTTGCCCGTGCCCAGCATCCAGCCGGTGACCGCCAGACCCATGAGATAGGCGGGCGCGCCCCAGATGCGGGCGTCGAAATAGCCCTTGGCGAGCGATTCGACGGACCGGGTGCCTTCGAAGGCGGCAAACGTGCCGAGTTTGAGCAGGGGAGACAGCGCGACAAGCGCGACGCCAATGGCCCCGCCGAGCAGCAAGGCCCTGAGAAGGATGGCGCGGGATTCGGCGGTATCGCCCTGGCCGCTCGCCTGAGCGGTCAGACCAGTCGTGGACATCCGGAGGAAACCGAAGCCCCAATAGATGAAGCTGTAGGCAACGGCGGCAATGGCGACAGCTGCGAGGTCTGTCTTGTCCCCGAACCGTCCCATGATCGCCGTATCCACGACGCCGGTCGTGGCTGTGGCAGCTTGCGCCAGAATGATCGGCACAGCGAGGGAGAAGACTTTGCCGCGGGTCAGCATGCCCGCCGATTAGCGTGTTTGCCGGACCGGGGCGAGCCTAATCGCTGTGCAGGGCTGTGTAGAGCGCCTGCGCTTCCGGAAGGGTGAGCAGGAGATAGAGCGGAAAGGCTCCGGTGATCAGGACCAGCACGACCGGGATGAAGCGCGCGGCGTCGGGCAGGCGCAGTGTGTCCTGGATGGCCGAGATGATCACCAGGCCGAGCCCTGCCAGCGCCAGCCCGGCGAATGTGTCGCTTGGCCAGTGGGCTCCGAGATAGACACGCGACACGGCAACCATGACCGCGAGCAGGGTGAATGCGGCGGCGATCATACGGCCCGGCAGCTTTCGGAACACCGAGAGGGCAAGCAGCGCCAGCGCGCCATAGATCAGCGCTGCGTTGGTGGCATGTCCGCTCGGAAAGCTGAAGGATTCGACGCCGCCATACAGATCCACGGTTGGGCGGGGGCGGGCGATGGTGAGCTTCAGAAGTTTCACGATCAGAGGCATCGTTGCGAAGGCGACGCCGAACAGGATGGCTTCCCGCCAGGCCCGGGCCGCCAGAAGGGCGAAGATGGTCACACAGGCGACGAAGATCAGAAAGCGGGAATCCCCCAGCGCGGTGACGGCCAGCATCAGCAAGTTGAGAAATTCCGATCGCAGTCCGGGCACGGCATCGGTGATGGCGCGGTCGAATGCGTCCAGAGGCCAGAGGCCGGCCTCACCTGAGGCGAGGCCGGCAAAGACGAGCAGGCAGACGCCTGCAAGGCTCCAGTATTTCGGGGGAAAAGGCATGAGGTTTCAATGCCCCATGCGTCTTCCGGTTCCAAGGATCAGCGGCGGTTCATCACCATCTGGAAGATGTCGTCCATCGCATTGCCGTCTCCATCGGCATCGAGCAGGCCACCCAGCATGCCCATGGCGCCGGATTGTGGCTGTGACTTGGAGCCGCCACCCAACAGGCCGCCGATCAGTCCGCCAAGGCCGGCCTGGGCCGGTTGCGGCTGCTGGCCGCTGAGCATGCCGGCGAGGGCGCCAGCCATGTCGGGCTTCCTGGTCTGTTTCGACAGGGACGCCATGGCCATGGAGGCCACCATCGGCAGCACCGACTTCAGAACCTGCTCGCTGAGGCCTGTTTTCTGCGCGGCCTGCGCGGCAACGGCGCGACTTGTGTCCTTCGAGCCAAGCAGATGACCGAGAATGGCATTCCCGTCGGCGATGGATTCCGGTTTGCCGAGCGTTTCCGGCTGATCCAGATACTGTTCGTGATGTCCATTCTGTAGGGCACCCAACAGTGACTGCAGCCCGCCCGGCTGTTGCACATTGCGCTGCAATCCGCCCGCAATCGCTGGTAGCAGCGCCTTGATGGCCGCTTGCGCCATGTCCGGCTGCAAGCCCGTTTTCTGCCCCACTTGCTGAACGGCAGCTCCATTATTGGTCTGCGTCAGCATGTCGAAAAGATTGATACCAGCCATTCCCACCTCCGTTCGGCTTAACATGGATCAGGGGGTAACAATCGTTTGTTGAACCGAACATGACTAAGCTGCGGGAAATGTCAGTTCCGCAGCGGTGACAGGATCAGACCGGGTCGCGGGCGCGGAAGATTTCCTCATCCAGTTCGCCTTCCCACTTCGCCACAGCCGTCGCGACGGTGAGGTCTCCAGTGACGTTGGTGACCGTGCGCATCATGTCGAGGATCCGGTCGAAGGGGAACAATACCGCGATGATGATGACGATCTGTTCCGGCGTTGCACCGATCACGCTGAGTGTGGTGGCGGCCAAGAACAGGCTGACGGACGGGATGCCCGCCGTGCCGATCGAAACCAGCGTCGCCATCAGGATGATGGTGAGATACATGCCCGGCGTCATGGCCGTGCCCATGGCCTGGGCCGCGAACAGAGCGATCACGCCCTGATAGAGTGCTGTGCCATCCATGTTGATGGTGGCGCCAAGCGGCAGAACGGACGAGGCCACCGGCTTGCCGATGCCGAGATTTTCCCGGGCGCAGGAAATCGTCATGGGCAGGGTGGCGTTGGAAGACGAGGTGGAGAAGGCCACTGCCTGCGCATCCACCGCGCCACGGAAGAATTGCAGCAGCGGCAGGCGCAGCACGCCCCGGACGATGAGGCCATACGTGATAAGGATGTGAAGAATGCAGGCAAGATAGTGCGTCAGGGTCAGCTTGCCGAGGAAGACGAGAATGTCGAGCCCGCGTTCGCCCAGCACCCAGGCCATCAGGGCAAACACGCCGAACGGAGCCGTTTCCATGACGATTAGGGTCAGCTTCATAACGGCTTCGGCCGCGCTGTTGATGACATTGGCCAGCGGCTTGCCGGCTTCGCCTGTCATCAGGATGCCAATGCCGAGCATGATCGAGAAGAAGATGATCTGCAGCACGTCGCCATTGGTCAGTGCCGCGACGGGATTGGTCGGGATGATCGAGAGCAGCGTATTCATCAATTGCTCGCCGACACTGCCGGGTTGCGGGTTGGCGTCGAGCCGGGCCTTGGCTTCGGCGATGTCCGCGGCCGACGCGATGGACAGGTCAAAGCCGGCCCCGGGCTGGATCAGCGTGCCCATCAGCAGGCCGAAGCTGACCGCGATGACCGTTGTGCCCATATACATCATGAGGGCCCGGCCGCCGAGACTGCCGAGTTTCTTCGGGTCGCCCATCGCCAGCACACCGGACAGGAGCGTGGTGAAGATGAGCGGAACGACCAGCATCTTGATGAGGTTGATGAAGGCATCGCCAATGGGCTTGGCCCAGGCTGTCACATTGGCGGTTGCCGCTTCAGCGCCGAGTCCGTACCGCAGACCGAGGCCAACCAGAGCGCCAAGGACAAGCCCCGCAATCACCCGTTGCCAGAGATCGATGCCAAACCACCATTTCATGAGCTGCCTCCTGCCCCGTTGAGCCGCAGACGGTAGGCCGCGCCGCGTGCGAAAGCAATTGTACGGCGTGCATTCCTGCAGCTTGCCAGCGCGCAGGGGAAGCGCCTATCAGGCAAGGGTGAATTCCGCGCTTCCCTCCCTGCCCATCGATGACGTGCTGGCCGATGTCCGGTCCAGCCTGCGGATCGGCAACCGGTTGATTCTGGCGGCGCCCCCCGGCGCGGGCAAGACCACCCGCATTCCTCTCGCCCTTTCCGGGCTTCTGGGCGAGACGCCGGTGATACAGGGCAGGATTTTGATGCTGGAGCCGAGGCGGATCGCCGCCCGCATGGCCGCGCAGCAGATGGCTCGCTCACTGGGTGAGCCGCTGGGCCGGACTATCGGTCTGACGACCCGGGTGGATCGCAAGGTGTCCGATGCGACGCGGGTCGAAGTGATCACCGACGGCCTGTTCACGCGGCGTATCCTGTCGGATCCGGAACTGAATGGGATCGGTGCAGTGATCTTCGACGAATTCCACGAGCGTGGTCTGAATTCGGACCTGGGACTCACTTTGGCGATGGAGACGCAGGGCGTCCTCCGGGACGATCTCCGCATTCTGATCATGTCGGCGACGCTGGATACGGAGAAGGTGTCGAATGTCTTCGGCGCGCCGGTGATTGAAAGCCAGGGGCGGCAATATCCGGTCGAGACCCGATATCTGGGGCGGTCGCGGGACCGGATCGAAGACCGGATGGCGGCAGCGGTGCGCAAGGCACTGCGCGAGGAGGAGGGATCCATTTTGGCCTTCCTGCCAGGCGCGCGGGAAATCAGGCGAACGGCCGAACTTCTGGAGGGTCTTCCTCCGGAGGTTCAAATTGCGCCACTATTCGGGGCGATGGCCCCCGCTGAACAGGATGCGGCGGTTGCGCCATCGCCGGAAGGGCTGCGAAAGATCGTTCTGGCGACGGATATCGCGGAAAGCGCGCTGACCATTGAGGGCGTACGGATTGTTATCGATTCCGGCTTGTCACGCGTAGCGGAAGACGCTGCAGGCGGTCTCGGCACGCGCTTGTCTACAGTGACAGCGTCGCGGGCCTCGGTCGATCAGCGCAGGGGCCGGGCCGGACGCTTGTCACCGGGCGTCTGCTATCGGCTATGGGACGAAGCGGCGACGCGGGGCCTGATGCCTGCGCCGGTGCCGGAAATCCTGAAAAGCGATCTGTCCGGCGTCGTGCTGTCGCTGGCCGAATGGGGCGAGCGCGATGCGTTGCGACTGACCTGGATGGATGCGCCGCCTCCCGGACGGTTGAAGGCGGCGCAGGCGCTCTTGCGGACGCTTGGCGCGCTGGATGCGGAGGGCGTCCTGACTCCGCTTGGCTCGGAAATGGCGCGACTGCCCTTGCCCCCACGGCTTGGTGCGCTTGTCGCCGGAGCGCCCACCCCGGCAGAGCGCGCCCTTGCAGCAGAGGTTGCTGCGCTGGCCGGGGAGCGGGGCATGGGGGGCAATTCGCCGGACTTGCGTGATCGGCTGGCGGGGTTTCGCAAGGACAGTTCGCCACGGGCGCGCAGCCTGAAAGCTCAGGCGAAAAGCTGGGGGCGGGGGGCTGCGCCAGGCGGAGACCTCGCAGGATTGCTGGCGCGTGCCTGGCCGGACCAGATCGCCCGAAGACGCCCCGGCAGCGCGGGCAGCTATCTGATGGCGTCGGGCCGGGCTGCCATGGTCCCGGAGACCGAAGCGCTGGCAAAGGCCGATTGGCTTGTAATCGCTGATCTCGGCGGAGCTGCACGGGAAGCGCGTATCTCATTGGCGGTGCCGATAGCGGAGAAGGAGGCTCTCGACGCGGGCGGTGTCGTGTCAGAGGACCGGGCGAGTTTCGATCCGAAGACGGGGAAGTTCGCCGCGCGCCGCGTCAAGGCGCTGGGGGCGATCATTCTATCGGAAAGCCCGTTCCCGAAACCCGGCCCGGACGTGGCGGCGCGGGCGATGCTGGAGGCGATCAGGGAAGGCGGGTTTGCAGCGATCAGCGCCGAACACGTGGTGCGGGAGACGCTGGCACGGATTGCCATGCTGGAGCAGGCAGGCTGCATCGAGGCGGCGGGTCGGGATGAAGCCAGCTTGGTCGCCACGGCAGAGGAATGGCTGTTGCCGTTGCTGAAAAGGAAGGGCGCGCGAGTGCCGGCCAGCCACGAAGTGCGCGAAGCGTTGATCTCGGCGCTGGACTGGACGGTTCAGGAGGCGCTTCGCAAGGACGCTCCTCTCAGCCTGTCCCTGCCATCGGGCCAGTCGGCGCAGGTGGATTATCTGGATGACCGTGCGCCGCTGGTCTCGGCGCGGGCGCAGGCCTTCTATGGCCTGAGCGACCATCCGAAACTGGCGTCTGGACGGGTGCCGGTGACCGTGGAAATGCTCTCGCCCGGCATGAAGCCTGTGGCGACAACACAGGATCTTGGCCGGTTCTGGGGGGCCGGATACCAGGACATGGCCAAAGACATGCGGGGGCGCTATCCCAAGCATGACTGGCCGGCTGATCCGGCCTCGGCCAGGGCACATGAGGGGCGGACGAAGAAAAGATTGTAAGGAACCGGGCGAGGCAGGCGGCGTTTCTGTGGGCATAGTCACTTACGGAGACCAAGATGAAATTCGCCAGCCTGACCCTGATATCCGCCGCGACGGCGGCCCTGGCAGCGCAGGCCAACCTGCCGCCTCCGCCGCAGGCTCCGGTGGTCCATGATCCTGTGCCGGCCCAGTGCGTTACCGAAGAATTCACCATCTATTTCGAGCGTGACGTCACACAACTCGGCGATCAGGCCGAAGCCGTGCTGGACGCCGTGGCGGAGGATGCTGCGCAGTGCGACTATTTTCGCATCGAGGTCGCCGGCCATGCGGATGCGACCGGGCCGGAAGCCTTGAACCGGAAAGTATCGGAGGATCGCGCGGAATCCGTGATCCTCGCGCTCAAGGCCCGGGATTTTTCGGCCGAGCAGATCAGCGTAATGCCGAAAGGTGAGGCACGCGCTTACGCTGCAAATGGTGTGGTTGAGCCCCTGAACCGCAAGGCGACCGTGCGGCTTGTGCCAGTCTCCGCCTCGCGGGACTCGTGATCCAGAACTAGTGCGGGCGGCTCGATGGCGGGTCGCCCCATTCCATGCCCATACTCTTTTTCATCCAGTCTGCGAACGTCGCGGGCTTTTCCATGGTGCGGGGATCAAGTGAGCCGAAGGCGACCAGCGGTCCATCCCGGCTTTCAAGGCGTACACCCTTCACGCGCTGGGTGCCCTCGGTCCAGTCCGCATGGGTCGACGGGTCCAGAAGCAGCATGACCTGTTCGCCGCCGCTGCCGTCGGGCGCGCGTCCGAACACGAGGCCATAGACTTTTTCGCGGCCGAACAGGCCGTGGCTGGAGGCTTGGCGTTTGCCGTCCAGAAGGACTTCGTCCCAGAGCAGGTTCCGGCGCCATTGCAGGACATGCATGCGATCATCCTTGACGATCTTGATGTCGACATGGTGCAGCGACAGGCGAACGATTTCAGCGTGCATCGGCAATCTCCAAATATCGAAAAACGATAATACCAAAAGGGCGCCTCGTCAAGGCGTCTGGAATGGGCAGGGGGACTGAAACGCCACGCGGTCACCGGTGTGCGGGTGGGTGAAGGCCAGCGAGGCGGCATGCAGGTGCAGTCGGGATGCGTGGCGGCGTGCCGCTGGGGGTGCATACAGATCATCGCCGAGGATCGGGTGGTCACATTCTGCCATGTGAACACGCAGCTGGTGTGACCGCCCGGTCAGCGGAACCAGCCTGACCCGACTTGTTGCGGTGCGGCGTGCCAATACGTCATAGCGGGTCTGGCTGGGTTTGCCGGACTCGTGATCCACCTTCTGGCGAGGCCTGTTTGGCCAGTCCGTGATCAGTGGCAGGTCGATGAGACCGGCCTCCCTGTCCGGACTGCCCCAGATGTCTGCCAGATAGGTTTTCTCGACTGCGCCCTGCTCGAACTGGCGCGACAGGGCCCGCTGGACATCCTTCGAACGGGCAAACAGCAACAGACCGCTGGTCGCCATGTCCAGCCGGTGGACTGTGAGGGCATCAGGCCAGATCTTCTGGACTCGCGACCGCGCGCAATCTGCCTTGTCTGGCCCTCGACCGGGCACAGACAGGAGGCCGGACGGCTTGTCCACGACGATCAGCCAGTCATCCACATATATGTGCGCGGGACCATCTGGCGGAGGATTGTATGGGGGCGAGGACACGTAGAATCTGCTCCATCGGAACCAGTCCCGCCGCTGCACGTTTGGAACGGGACGCCTTCAATCTGGGGGCTGACTGATAAAGGAGATACGGAAATGAAAAAGCCTCTTATTGCAATTCTGTTCGGACTGGGAGCGTTTGGTCTGGCTGCCTGCGACACGAATGAAGGTCCGGCCGAGGAGCTGGGTGAAGAGATCGATGATGCCGCGGACGAAATCGAAGACGAGACCAACTAGACCCGGTCTGAAAGATGCTCAAAAGCCAGCCCGTCGGGCTGGCTTTTTTTTGTGGGCGCTATTGAAGCACTTGCTCAACTCGATCGGGCGTCGCCGGACATATCGGCTTTCTGGCGGTCGAGATCACGCGCGTCGGCAAAGGATTGGGCGTCAAGATCAATGACATCGACAATCTCGCGCGTTTCAGGATTGAACAACGCAATCCTGTGCCCGAAGCGTACCGTCTGGAGTCCTTCTGTCTTCAGAGGGGATTCCAGGATGATCGGGAATTCGGCGCTGGTTGCCGGTATCTCGACCGGCAGGATCATGCCGGGCATGATGGCATCCTCCAGGGGAGATCCGCTGAGACAGATGCCTCGCTTCTCGATCCCGATCTCGCAGGTTCGGCCCTGAAGGGTGAAGTCCCGGTCATAGATCTCGTAGTCTGCCGCCTGAAAGTGATCGACAGGTGTGACGTCCGGGCGTGGCAGGCTGGGCTGCAGCATGACGGCCAGTCCTGCGGCGGCTGCTGCGCCAGTGGAAACAAATGCAGAAACAAGGGTTTCGGGGGTCATGGGGTCCATCCGTTTGTCTGATGAACCAATGCATTGGGTGGGGCTTGGTTCCCCGGATCGTGTCAGCCTTGTGGCGGAAGTTTGAGGCGGAAACTGGACCCGTCTGGACCGGTTTCTGATAGGACAAGGTCTCCGCCCATGGATTGGGCGAGTTCTCGCGCAATCACCAGTCCGAGACCTGTGCCCGACTGTCGCGACGAGCCGGCAAAGGGCGTGAACAGGTTCTGTGCCGCTTTCTCCGGCAGGCCAGGGCCGGTATCATTGAAGTGCACCTCATTCGTCTCCAGGCTGACAAATATGCGGGAAGGGTCTGATCCGGCGGCCGACATGGCCTCGGCCGCATTGCGGATCAGGTTGGCCGCGATCCGGTGGAGGTGATCAGGGTCTGCCATGACATGATCCATCATGTGGACATTGTTGACGAATTCGACAGAAGGCCAGGCGGCAAGGGCTTCATCCGCCGCTTCATCCAGTGCCTGCCGCAGATCGACCCGTTCGAGTTCGGCGGGTTGGGGCATCGCCTTGCCATAGTCCAGTGTCTCGGTTGCCAGCGTGATGGCTCGGGTCAGGGCGCGCTCCAGTCTTGGCGCTGCCTTCTGTACACGTGCATCATCCGAACGTGCCAGCGTGTCGGAGACAAGTTGCGCGGACGCAAGCGAGTTGCGCAGGTCGTGGTTGATCTTGGCAACTGCGGTGCCGAGTTCGGCGAGATGGGCGCGTTGACGAAAACTCTCCGCGACGGCGCTTTCCATATCGGCCAGCGCATTCTGGGCCCGTCCAATTTCATCCCGCCTGCCGGTATGGGGCAGGCGCCTCGTCCAGGAGCCTGGATCCATGCGAAACTGCTCGACGCTCAGGGTGACCCGCTGCATCGGCCGCACCACCAGAAGATGGAGCAGGACATAGATGATGCTCGCCGCCGCCAGGGCGATCAGCACGGACAGGCCCGCAATCCGCCGGGCATAGGCCAGCAGGTCTGCCTTCATCGGGGCCTGTGGCAACAGGACTTCGATGACCCGGCCGGGTTCGGTGCCTTCAGCGGTGACGACCAGAATTCGGTCATCCGGCGCGAAGAACGCCCCGAACGTATTGGCCACGCGGCTGGCCACGCTGGTCTCTCTCAGATCAAGCGCATGCATGCCGCCATTGAGCGGCATTTGCGGCGGTAGGAGTTGGAACCGCATCTCGTCTGCCATCTCCAATTCGGCGACGCCCCAGACTTCCGCATTGTCCAGGAGCCGGGCTGACAATTCTTCGGAAACCGACCGGCTAGGCGAGGCTTCCAGGGCCAGGGAGGCAATTCGGGCGGCCTCGACGCGCTCTGTGAGCCATGCGGTACGCCGGCCAGACGCGCTGGGCACGAAGATGAAGGCCTCGACCACGAGAATGGACAGGATGGTGAGGCCGAACAGGCGAAATGACAGGCTGTCGAACCAGCGCGCCCCGGCGCGGGTTGTATCAGGGGCCGGCAGGGACGGGTCAGCAGTGTCGTTCACACCGCCTGACCTACCCTAGGGAATGCGCTGGAGCAAGCTGACCAGCAGCCTGGCGCTCTTGCCGAATACGACGTCCGTGAATTGGGCGTTCGCTGCCCGTTTCACCCCTTCGGCCCGGGTCGGGTAGGGTGAGATGAAGTTGGTAAGGTCCTTGACGCCCAGACCGTTCGACATGGCTACGGAGACAAGCTGGATCAGGTCACCGGCATCCTTGCCGACAATGGATGCTCCGAGCAGCTTGCCCTTGCGCACGATCAGCTTCACTTCGCCCTCTGTGTCGGCTTCGGCAATGGCGCGATCGCTCTCCTCGAACCGGAAGCTGGGCGTGGAAATATCATCGCCATGTCTCTCGCGGGCCTCGGCCTCTGTGAGTCCCAGCTGGGCGACTTCCGGCGACGTGTAGGTGACTGCCGGCACCGGCAGGCTGTCAGCCTTTGTGCCCTGCTTGAAGAAGGCGCGGCGGGTGAAGACCGAGGCGTGCCAACCGGCGATATGCGTGAATTGCTCGCGCCCAGCGGCGTCGCCAAGCGCCCAGACCTTCGGGTTGGATTTCGAGCGGAGCGTGTCACCGACAATGATGCCCTTGCGGTCATGGTCGACATTACCGGCCTCGAGGTCCATGCCGTCGAATACGGTCTGACGGCCGACCGCGACAAGAAGGTGCGAGCCTTCGACAGTCCAGGCTTCGCCGTCCTTCGGTTCTGTATGAACACGGAGTGTCTGGCCGTCCTGTTCCACTTTCGTGGCCTTGTAGCCTTCCAGCAGCGTAACCCCTTCAGCCCGCAGGGCCTCGATGGCGATTTCGGCATGGGCGCGATCGGCTCGGCCGAGGGCCTTGCCCATTTCGATCACGGTGACCTTGGCGCCCAAGCGGACAAAGGCCTGCGCCATTTCCATACCGATCGGGCCGCCGCCGAGGATGACGAGATGGTCCGGGAAATCCGGCAGGTCGAAGATGGTTTCATTCGTCAGATAGGGAACAGTTGCGAGTCCCTCGATGGGAGGAATGAAGGCGCGCGATCCCGTGGCTATAATGATGCGGCGGGCTTTCACCCGCGTGGTCGGAGACACGATCATGTCGGGCCCTGCGAATTTCGCGTGCTCACGAATGACCGTGCAGCCAAGCCCTTCGAACCGTTCCTGGCTGTCGACCGGGGCGATTGTTGCGATGGAGGTGCGCACATGCAGTTTCACCTTTTCCCAGTCCACACGCGGCGGAGCAGTTTCCACGCCAAATTTCGCAGCCTCACGGATATGGGCGGCCGCCTTGGCGGCGCTGAGCAGGGCCTTGGACGGAACGCAGCCTGTATTCAGGCAGTCGCCACCCATTTCGCCCTTCTCGTAAAGAACCACGGACAGGCCGAGTTGTGCCGCGCCGGCAGCGGCCGACAGACCGGCCGAGCCTGCACCGATCACAACGAGGTCAGCCTTCATTTCCCGCATTGGCGCAGTGCCAGCGGCATGCGGTGCCGGGGAGGTGGCGATCCGGTCCGGATCGGCAGAGCCGGCGAGCGGGGCGCGGGCATTGGGGTTGGCAAGGTCGGACATCAGGCGGCCTCTTCAATCTGGTTGGCTTTCTTCGGGAAGAATTTCTTCCATGCAACAGGCAACAGGGACACAACGCCCAAGGCGATGGCAGCGGGCAGCAGGTTCTGGAACACCGATGCGAGGTCCGGGTCCTCACCGCGGGCAAAGGTCGCTCCCAGGCCTGCTCCCACCCAAGTATACGCGATAACGCCGGGAATGATCCCGAGCGCGGTTGTCACCGCATAGTCGCGATACTTTGCTCCAAGAATGGCTGGCAGGATATTGGCGACCGGAAAGGGCAGGGCGGGAATGAACCGCATGGCGAACATGTAGGCCATCGGACTGTCCTGGAATTCGGACCGCACCTTGTCTGCATAGCCGCTGGCCACCTTGCGGACAAAGCCGCCCAGCGAGGTCTTCGCCGCCAGGAAGAGGAGACTTGCGCCGAGTGTCGCGCCGATCACAGTCGCGATGGTGCCGCCGGCGAGACCGAACAGGAAGCCGCCGGTGATGGTGATCCACAGCGCGCCGGGAATCATGAAGACGGTGGTTGCGGTGTAGACCCCTATATAGGCGGCAATGGCCAGGATCAGATTGTCCTCGACAAAGGCTCGCAGGCTGGCCTGCTGCTGGCGAAGCGTCTCCAGCGAGAGATAGTCGAACAGGCCCAGCGCCCAAGCCGCGATGAGGCCGCCTGCAATCAGGTAGAGCGGCCAGAGCCGGAGCCAGAGCGGGCGCGAAGGGGAAGGTGCAGGATCAGTCATTGGGCAGGGTCCGTCCGGGTGTCGTTGAGCGACCAGTCATAGTCATAGCCGCGGATTCTCGGTGTGGCGCGAATTTTCTCGGCAAGATCGGGTTCTGCATGGTCAAGCAAATGGGCGATGACGCCTTGCTTCGATCCGCCGAAATCGGCCTGAAACCATTTGTAGATGGAAGAAACGGTCAATCCCCGGGAGGTGATCTGCACGCCGCGGGGGTGATTGATGTAGGCACGGGCAGCCGCGTCGAGGTCCGCATCCAGCGTCTCGGCGGCCCAGGCGCGGCGCATCAGGTTCGGGCAGCCATGAGAGGCGCAATTGACGGCGTAGTGGACGCGCGGATCCCCGAAGCGGGGGCGCAGGATATCGTGCTCGATCGCATCCAGACTGACTTCCTGCCCGCCGGCCATGACCGTGACCTGTTTCCAAGGCCCGCCAAAGAGATAGCCGTCCCGGATGGAATCGATGGGGTAGCGTGACAGAATATGGCGTATCGTGACCGCATTGTAGAGATTGGCCCAGGCGGCGAACTCGACGTCGCCGCTGCCTGAAAGGTCTCGCGCGGCGAAGCTGTTGATATAGGCGTCGAGCGCTGCGCGATCCTGTGCGCTGGCCGCCAGCCTGGCATAGTCAACGCGGTTCACACCGTCTGCGCTCTCATGGACATGCGTGGCAAGCAGACGGGACCATGCAGCGTCGGTCTCGGCCGCGCCGGGAAGAGCAATCAGGATGCTGGCAGCAAGTACGGCCAACAGGTGTCTGGCGGCAAGGAGGAGGGGCATGGCGGGGCGGTCCTGTGGGCAGGGTGGTCTGGAACTCCCCACATAGTCCGGTGATGCCCGGAAATCCCGTCACGTCTGCGTGCGCGCCGCTGACAGGCGCGTGATCCGGGCGTTAACGACTGCCCGCGCTGGCCTGTCCATCCAGTTCCATCCAGTCCCGGAATGGCAGATTGTAGGCCATGTCCATGACTTCGAAGCCGATCCCGTTCGGGCGGCGGGAACTCGAATTCCAGAGAATGACCACGCCTGTGTCGCGCTCCGGATCGAACAGGATGTAGGACCTGTACCCCTCCACGGCGCCGCGATGGCCGACCACGCGATAGCCGGGTTCGCCATATTTGTAGACGCGCCAGCCAAGTGCGTAGCGGGCGTCCCGCAGGGTGCCGCGATAGCGCCGGGACATGCCGGCCTGTTCCCGGCGCGTATAGACGCGGGGGGCCTGAAGCATTTCGAGCGCGGTATCGCTCAGCACGTCCGGCACAAGACCCATATGGGCGCGGGCATAGAGGGCGAGGTCGCGGATCGAGCCGTTTACGCCGCCGGCGGCGGGCACGCGATAATAATCGTCATTGACGATCTTCTTGCGGGGCGGGCCGGCGTCTCGGCTCCGTTTGGTGTGCGGTCGCGCCCAGGATGACGCGTTTTCGAGCCCCGCCCGGCCGATGCTGGCCGTTACCATGCCGATCGGCTTGAATACGGAATGCTCCACCGCGTCCGCGTAGCGCGATTGGGTCACTTCCTCGATCACTTCGGCGATGCTGTCATAGGCGACATTCTGGTAGGTGTGGCAGTCGCCCACCGGACAGATGGCTTTCAGCGAGCGCAGGCTGGTGCGGATTTTGGCTGGATCCCAGCCGTCTTCCAGTCGTGTATCATAGGCATTCGGCAGAATGCCCAGCCGGTGCGACAGGACATCCTCGAGTGTCGCCTGCGCTTCACCGCCATTCGGCAGGCGCAACGTGGTTGCATATTTCGAGACCGGGTCGGACAGGTTCAGCCGGGCCTCAGTGGCCAGGATCGCGACTTCGGTGGCCGCGACGCCTTTTGACAGGGAGGCCCAGCGGAAGACGGTCTCGTCGGTGACGGGCTCTCCCCCCAGTTCCGTTACGCCATAGCCTTTAGCGAAGGCGATCTCGCCGCGGTCGATCACGGCCACCGACAGGCCGACAATGTCCTCCTCTGCGGCCAGCCGGTCGAGCCGGGCATCGAGGCGCGCATAATCAATGGTCTGGGAAAAGGCCGGGAGCAGAGGTCCAGACAGGACGAGAAGGCAGGGAAGGAGGAAGCGTGGGAGCCGCATGACACCTCTCTGGTATGGTCTTTTCCCCGCCGCCCGGCGCAGGGTTCACAAAGCCGGGCGGGATTGTAAAGAGTGCAGCACCGAATGAGTCACATATATTCGGTTTCGGCTGCCCCTCCGGCTTGACTTCGGGGCGGTGCTGCCTGTATTGGCCCCTCTTTCCGAGATTCTTAGCTTTCAGAGCAGACACATGAAACGCACATTCCAGCCCAGCAATCTTCGCCGCAAGCGTACGCACGGTTTTCGCGAGCGCATGTCGACCAAGAATGGCCGCAAGGTGCTGGCACGTCGCCGCGCCAAGGGCCGCAAGACGCTGTCCGCCTAGGGCGGCAGGCCGGGGGCTGTCTCTGTCGGAGGCGGCAAGGGCCATGACGCGCGAGACATCCGGGTCCGAAATTGAGGTCGTACGCCTGCGCGTGCGGCCTCAATTCGTTTTTGTCCGTCACGGCAGGACCGAGAAACGCAACGCATTGCTGGTGCAGGCACGCCGGCGCAAGGGCGACGCCCCGGGCGCGCATGTCGGTGCCGGCTTCACGGCGACCAGGAAGATCGGCAATGCGGTGACGCGCAATCGGGCCAAGCGGCGCCTGCGGGAGGCGGCGCGTGTTCTCTTGCCGCAGCTGGGCAAACCGGGCTGGGATTATGTGTTCATAGCCCGTATGGAAACCGCTGACATTGCGTGGCCGCGTTTGCTTGACGATATGGAAAGCGCGCTGATAAGCCTCGCCGCTGATTAACCCCACCTGCCGCCGAGACCGGCGCGCTGACTAGATTGCCGGGATCCCGCCAGATGGAAAAAGAAGACCAGCGCAATTTTCTGATCGCCATGGTCGCCATGATTGCCTTCGTATTCGCCTATCAGGCCTTCATCATGAAGCCAGCGCAGGAAGAGTTTGAAGCCAATCAGGCCGTTCGCGAGGCCGAACAGCAGACGGGACCGACGGTGACATCCGATGCGCCCGCGATTGCCGAAATCAAGCCGGTGCAGGAAGCGCTTCAGGTTGATGCACGCATTCCCTTCGATGCGGCGTCTGTGGATGGGTCCATTCGCTTGGCGGGTTCGCGGATCGACGATCTCAGCCTGAAGAAGCATTACCTGACCGTCGACAAGAAGCAGGAAGTGCGCCTGTTCCGCCCTGAGAATTCCGAGTTCGGCTATTTCGCAACCTGGTACTGGGCCGATGGCTCGAAACTCGTCGCCGGCCGCAATTCGAACTGGACGCAGGTTGGGGAGGGGCAACTGACGCCCGGCAACCCGCTCATTCTGCGCCTCGAGTCCGAAGGCCTGATCATCGACCGCGAAATCTCCGTCGATGAGGATTACCTGTTCACCTTCACCGATACGGTGACGAACAATTCCGGAGAGTCGCGCGAAGTGCGCGCCATCGGTTCGATCGAGCGTCATGGCGACTATAAGGAATTCCTTGAAACGACGGACCCCGGTTCGTCGTCCAAAGGCAGCCTCGCGCATATGGGCCTGATGGGGGTCGTTGATGGCGAGCTGCGCCTGAAGAAATACAAGCCCCTGTTCCAGTTGAAGGATATCAAGGGCGAAACCAGTGAGGGCACGTTCCCGTCAAACCAGGGCGGCTGGTGGGGCCTGTCCGACATGTACTGGCTGGGCGCGCTGGTGCCACAGCAGGACGCGTTCTTTGCCGGCCTTGTCGATAAGCGCAAATTGTCGCGCGGCGGGCCTCTGGAAGTGCGCACCGAGTCCGCTCCGGTCACGCTTGCGCCGGGTGAAAGCCAGACGGTTTCCAACAGCCTGTATGCTGGCGCAAAGCGGTTTGAAGTGCTGCAACACTATCAGAATGATCTCGGCGTTCCGCGTATGGTGGATGCGATCGACTGGGGCTGGGCCTTCTTCCTGACCAAGCCCTTCTTTTATGCGCTGGAATGGCTGTCCGGCATTGTTGGCTCGTTCGGCTGGGCGATCCTGGCGTTCACGGTCCTCGTCAAGCTGCCGCTCGTGCCGCTCTACAATCAGAGCTACAAATCGATGGCGAAGATGAAGAAGCTGCAGGAGCCGATGCAGGAGATTCGAGAGCGCTTCAAGGCCGATCCGCAACGCCAGCAGCAGGAGATCATGAAACTCTACAAGCAAGAGGGCGCCAACCCCGTCGGCGGCTGCCTGCCGATCCTGTTCACGATTCCGATTTTCTATGCGCTCTACAAGACGCTCTATGTCACCATCGAGATGCGCCACGCTTCCTTCGGCTTCCTGAAAGACCTGTCGGCGCCCGACCCGACCGCAATCGGCAACCTGTTCGGCCTGATCCCGTTCTGGTCGGCGGCGGACATCAAATCCATTCCGATCCTCGGCATCATCATTGGCATCGGTATCCTGCCGATCCTGTATGGTGTGACCATGGCGGCGATCCAGACGCTGAGCCCGCCGCCACCGGACCCGACCCAGCGCCGCATCATCCAGGCCATGCCGCTGGTCTTCATGTTCGTCTTTGGCGGGTTTGCCGCTGGCCTCGTCATGTACTGGGTGTGGTCGAACCTCCTCTCCTTCGCCCAGCAATACTTCATCATGCGCCGGAATGGCGTCGAGACCGAGATCGGCAAGTTCGTGAAACGGCTGTTCGGCGGCAAGGCGAAAGCGACGGATTAGCGTGATGGATATGGATGGCGGCTTCAGTGAAGAGGCGCTCGAAGCTGGCCGCATCCTGTTTGCCGGCCCGGTCGAGTTCGTCAAAGGCGTGGTGGACCTGAAGGGCCTGCCGCCGTCCGACCGGTCGGAAGTCTGCTTTGCCGGGCGGTCGAATGTCGGCAAGTCCTCGCTGATCAACGCCCTGACCAATCGTGCCAAACTGGCCCGGTCATCAGCCGAGCCCGGACGTACGCGGGAGCTGAACTATTTCGATCTTGGCGACGGCCGCATGTACCTCGTGGACCTGCCGGGCTTCGGCTATGCCAAGGTCAGCCGGACACAGGCAGAAGGCTGGATGCGGCTGACCCGGTCCTATCTGCGTGGGCGTCCCTCGCTACGTCGCGTGTTCCTGCTGGTCGATGCACGGCGCGGACTGATGGACACCGACGAGGAAGTCATGACCATGCTCGACAAGGCTGCAGTCACCTATCAGGTCGTGCTCACCAAGGTCGACAAGATGAAGAAGGCCGAGGTCGACAAACTGGCCGGAAAGATCGCCGACAAGCTGAAGAAGCGCGGCGCGGCGCATCCGGTCGTGCGCCAGACATCGTCTGAAAAGGCGTGGGGCATCGCCGAATTGCGGGCGGAGATTGCCAGTCTGGAATAGTTTATCGAATTGGGATTACATGCGCGCCGGATGAATTTTTTGGAGCGCATGACCCTATGCCGATCGAGATCAAGGTGGATGATGTTTCGAGCCCGGACATGCTGGCCCTGTTACAGGTTCATGCGGATCTGATGCTGTCCCTGTCACCGCCCGGAAGCTGCCACTTCCTGCCGGCGGAAGGCTTGCGGTCTCCGGATGTCACCGTGTGGTCGATGTGGGATGACCAGAGCCTGGTTGGCTGTGGGGCCTTGAAGGACCTGTCGGATGGCACCGGCGAAGTGAAATCCATGCATACGAAGTCGGACCTTCGCGGGCAGGGGCACGGCCGCCGGATGCTGGAGCACATCATGATGGAAGCCGGGCGGCGGAACTACTCGGCCCTGTATCTGGAAACGGGGTCCATGGTCGGCTTCTTGCCGGCGCGCCGGATCTATGAATCCTATGGCTTCCAGTATTGCGGGCCATTCGGCGACTATGCGCTCGACCCGAACAGCGTCTTCATGCATCGCCCGCTATAGGATTCGCAGTTTGTCCTGACGTCAAACCGCGCTAAGGGGGCGCGCATGACAGACCAGATCTCCGACGCGCAATTCACCGCGCGCACTCTCTCCGAGGCGCTGCCTTACATCCAGCGCTATGCCGGCAAGACGATTGTCGTGAAATATGGCGGCCATGCCATGGTGGACGAGCGCCTGTCGGCAATCTTTGCGCGCGATGTCGTCTTGCTGAAGACTCTCGGGATCAATGTCGTGATCGTGCACGGCGGCGGGCCACAGATCGGCAAGCTGCTGGACCGGCTGGGCATCGTGTCGGAATTCAAGGGCGGCCTGCGCGTCACCGATGAAGCCACAATGGAAGTTGTGGAAATGGTGCTGTCTGGTCCGATCAACAAATCCATCGTGCGTGCCATCAACCAGGCTGGCGGCAAGGCCGTGGGCCTGTCCGGCTCGGACGGCAACCTCATCCAGGCAGAAAAGGCCAAGAAGACGGAACGCGATCCGGACAGCCATATCGAACAGGTTCTGGATCTCGGCTTTGTCGGCGAGCCGAGCGCGGTGGACACAAGCGTGCTGGACGCCTTGCTGAAGGCCGATTCCCAACTGATCCCGGTCGTTGCGCCGGTAGGGGTCGGAGCTGATGGGCACCGCTACAATGTCAACGCCGACACATCCGCCGGTGCCCTGGCGGCGGCGCTGGGCGCCAGCCGTCTGTTCCTTCTGACGGATGTTGCCGGTGTGCTGGACAAGCAGAAAACCCTGATCCGGGAGATCAAGGTCGACGATATTCCGGGCCTGATTGCGGACGGGACAGCTGCAGGTGGCATGATACCGAAGCTTGAAACCGCAGCCCAATCCGTAAAACATGGCGTCGGGGCGGCAGTGATCCTCGATGGGCGTGCACCGCACGCCCTGCTCATGGAGCTATTTACAGAACATGGCGCAGGTACGCTCATTTCTTAAAGGCCTTCTGACCCTCGCAGCGATGGCCGCAATTCCGTCTCTGGCGCAGGCTCAGGGCGCATCCGGCGATGGCTGGAAACTGTGCAACGAGACCAGCTACATCATCGAGTCCGCCATCGGACGCCCGGTCGGTGGTTCGGTCACTGTGGATGGCTGGATCAAGCTACAGCCCGGCGCCTGTCAGGTCGCCGTGCGCGCGCCGCTCGACCCCAAATACCACTACATCTATGGCCGTACATCTACGGCGCATCGTGGCGGGTTGCGCGAATGGGGTGGGGCCCGCGAACTGTGCGTGGACCCGACGGGCGGATTCTCGCTCGAAAGCCCTCCGAACTGCACGGCCATGGGATTGGAGGCGCGCGGCTTCCGTCCCGTCGAGATCAAGAGCCGCTCGCGCTGGACTACGACCTTTACCGAGATCGAGAATTATGACCGTGCCACGGCGCAGGCTGCCGGCATCCAGCGCCTGCTGGAGGAAGCGGGTGTTGTGTCCGGCGCGATTGACGGTCGGATCGGTTACAAGACCCGTGCCGCCATCGGCAAGTTTCTGGAAGACAACAATCTTCCGGATTCCACGTCTGACGCTGACCTGATAGACTTTCTGGAACAAGTGGCCAAGGAGACGGGCCGGACCGTCGGGTTCACCCTGTGCAACCGCACCGACAAGCGGATCTGGAGCGCGATCGGCCGGCGGGGGACGGAAGGCTGGGAGAGCCGGGGCTGGTGGATGCTGGAAGCCGGCGGCTGCGCGCGCGTGATCGACAAGGCGCTGCGCGGCACCGAGCATTATGTCTATGGCGAGATGGAGGACGGCACGCGGATCCGTACCCTGTCCAAGGCGTCCGACCCGTTCTGCGTTGGCCGCGCCAAATTCGCCATTGTGGGCCGGGACGATTGCGAGGCCTCTGCCTATCGCACAGCGCTGTTCGCGGCCGCACCGGAGCCGGTGGACCAGCGGCTCGTGTTTGAATTCTTCGAGCGGGATTTCGCCAAGGCAGGCGGCCAATGACCGACAACAGGGCGGGGATCCATCTCGCGCCATTCGGAAAGTTCGGTCATCTGACCGATTGGGTGTTCGATCTCGACAACACGCTTTACCCGGCCGAATGTGACCTGTTTGCCCAGATAGATGTGCGGATGACCGAGTTCGTGTCCCGCGTTCTGGACCTGCATCCTGTCGAAGCACGCAAGGTGCAGAAAAACTACTACGCGACGTATGGAACGACACTGTCCGGCCTGATGCAGGTTCATCAGATCGATCCGGCAGACTTCCTGCATCATGTACACGACATCGACCTGTCCCCGCTGCCGGACCTGCCTGTCCTGCGCGAGGCGATCCGTGCCCTGCCGGGCCGGAAATTCGTCTACACGAACGGGTCGCGCCGGCATGCGGAACGGGTGGTCGAGAAAATGCAGCTGGAAGACCTGTTCCATGGCAGTTTCGGCATCGAGGATGCTGACTACACGCCGAAGCCGCACAAGGTTTCCTATGACCGCTTCTGCGACCTGCATGCGGTCCGTCCAGGCCAGGCCATTTTCTTCGAAGATCTTGCGCGCAACCTTCTGCCGGCCAAGGAAATGGGGTTCACCACGGTGCTGGTCCATTCCGAGAAGGATTGGAGCCATGAACCGGTCGAGGCCCGCCCCGCAAACCTGCAGGACCTGTTGGGGGATGACGGGCCGGACCACATCGACTATGTGACGGGCGACCTTGCGGCCTTTCTGGAGGCCGTGCTTGAAACCCTGCCGAAACCTGCCCCCGGAGAGACCGATGACTGAAGCCCTTGCCAATGCGATTGAACAGGCGTGGGAGACGCGCGATACGCTGACCACCGAAACGCGGGGCGAAGTGCGCGAAGCGGTCGAGGCCGCCATTGATCTGCTCGATTCCGGGGAAGCCCGCGTGGCCAGCCCGAATGGCGACGGGACCTGGGAAGTGCATCAATGGTTGAAGAAAGCCGTGCTGCTCTCCTTCCGCCTGAATGCCAATGGCATGATTTCCGGCGTGCCGGGCGGCGGGAACTGGTGGGACAAGGTGCCTTCCAAGTTTCAGGGGTGGGGCAGTTCGGATTTTGAAGCAGCGGGATTCCGGGCCGTGCCGCCTGCCGCCGTGCGCCGCGGCGCATACATTGCCAGAAATGCTGTCCTGATGCCGTCCTATGTCAATATTGGTGCCTATGTCGGCGAAGGCACGATGATCGACACCTGGGCCTCGGTCGGCTCCTGTGCCCAGGTCGGCGCGAACTGTCACATCTCGGCCGGCACGGGCATTGGCGGCGTGCTGGAACCCTTGCAGGCCAATCCGACGATCATTGAGGACAATTGCTTCATCGGCGCTCGTTCCGAAGTGGTCGAGGGCGTTGTGGTCGGCGAAGGCTCGGTGATTGCGATGGGTGTTTTCATTACCCAGTCGACCAAGATCGTGAACCGCCAGACCGGCGAGATCACCTATGGCAAGGTGCCGCCTTACTCTGTGGTCGTACCGGGCACGCTGCCCGACAAGAATGGGGGCCCAAGCCTCGCCTGCGCCGTCATCGTCAAGACGGTCGACGCCCAGACCCGGTCCAAGACCGGCGTCAATGAATTGTTGCGCGATTAGGCGTGCCGTTTGTTGAGCTGTGCCGTGGCGGCACGGTTTGACACAGGCGCTTCATCCCTCTCATCCTGTCTCAAACACAAATGAAGACAGGGGAGGGCCCGATGGCCAAGGCAGTCAAGCAACACAAGGCGGTGGGAGAGGACTATCTCTCGACCGTCAAGCCGAAGCTCCGCGCATCGCATGCGTTTCCGTTTCCGGCCAGTGCCGTCTGGGCGGCGCTGCTGGACGCCGATGCGTGGACGGAGTGGCTGCCCATCACGAAGGTAATCTGGACCAGCCCGGAGCCGTTCGGCGTCGGCACGACGCGCACCGTTGAAATCGGAGATCAGCGCGTGGAGGAAGTTTTCTTCGCATGGGAAGACGGCAAGCGGATGGCCTTCTATTTCGACAAGTCCACACTGCCGGTCTCAGCGGCGATCGAGGATTATCGTGTCATCGAGACGGATGGCGGCTGTGAACTCCACTGGGCCGGCAAGGCCAGCGCGCCGCTGGTCCTCGGCGGCATCGTCTCGAACCAGTTGGCGAAAGGAATCCGGGAGGGCATGCCGAAGCTCGAAGCCCTGATCCGGGACAATCCGGCCCGATTTGGGGTCTAGCCGGACTCCTTTTTCAGGATCAGCCAGCGATAGATGCCGATACAATTGATCACGGTCAGGACGAGATTCTGGTAGAGCAGGGGCGGCTCGTTCTCGGCGACCCCAATGGCCACCCAGGCTGTTGACGATATGGTGAAGATCACAAAGGCCGTGCCCGTGATCTTTCGGCCGAGATCTGCCGAGATCATGATGGCGGCACATATTCCTGTGCCCATGGCGATCCATTCGAGCGTTTCGAGCATTGTCGTGCCTCCAGCCGGGGCGGAATGAGTCTGTCCGGCTGGAGAGGAAATGTCGAAGACGTGCAGTGGTTCCGACGCGTGGGGCGTGGTTAGTCGAACACGACGACCTGTCGGGCGACCGACCCCTTATTGTCCTTCAGATTTTGCAGGGCGCCTGTGATGCCGTCCAGACCGATCCGGTCAGAAACAAGATCGTCAAGGTGCAGCTTGCCCTGCTTGTAGAGGTCGATCAGGCGCGGGAAATCCACCCGGAACCGGTTGGAGCCCATGACCGCACCTTGCAGGCGTTTCTCCGTGACCAGCAATTCGATACCGGGCACTTCGATGTTTACCCCCGGCGTGATCATGCCGATCACCGTGGCGACGCCGCGCGGACGCAACATGTGATAGGCCTGTTCCGCGGTCTGTTTCAGACCGACGCATTCGAACGAATAATGGACGCCGCCATGTGTCAGTTCCTTGACGGCTTCAATGGCGTCCACCTTGCCGGGATTGACTGTGTCTGTCGCACCGAAACGGACCGCCATCTGGAGTTTCTCGTCAGACAGGTCCACCGCGATGATGCGGCTGGCGCCGGCGATGGCTGCGCCATTGATCGCAGCAAGGCCCACGCCTCCGCAGCCTAGCACCGCTACGGTCGATCCGGGCTCCACCTTTGCCGAATGGAAAACCGAACCGACGCCGGTGATCACGCCGCAGCCGATTAGGCAGGCCTTGTCCATTGGCATGTCCTTGTCGACCGCGCAGAGCGCATTCTCGTGCACCAGAATCTGTTCCGCGAAAGAGGACAGATTCAGGAACTGGCCAACCTTCTCGCCCTTGATCGAAAGGCGAGGGGCCTCGGTCGGCTGGCGCTGGAACTGGTCCCGGTTCACTGTATGGCAAACGGACATGTGGCCCGTCAGGCAATACTCGCACGTACCGCAAAAGGGCGACAGGATGGAGATGACATGGTCGCCCGGCTTCACCGCAGAGACCATGGAGCCGACTTCCTCGACCACGCCTGCGCTCTCATGGCCGAGTATGACCGGCAGTTCGGCCGGGAAATTCCCGTCCCAGAAATGCACGTCCGAGTGACAGACGCCAACGGCCTTCAACCTGACCAGCACTTCGCGCGGGCCGGGTTTGGAAATGGTGACGTCCTCGATGGATAGCGGCGCATTTGGTGCGCGCATGACAGCAGCCTTCATGGGGTTTCCTCCTTTGGCCGGCCTCCGCGCTCTTTGTGGCGCAAATGACTGGTGAACCGGAAGTGTTCCCCAGAACGCCCCTTCTGAACAGGCCCGACGCGACGGCAGCCTACTCGGCCGGGGCTGCGACGAGGCCGGACGCCCGGCCCATGACGTGGAAGATCTCGTTCTGCTCCATCACGCCGGACACCAGTTCCGAACCGGGACCTGTGGCGAAGATGGCCACGTCGTCTCCCCCATGCGTCTCCGACCACATGAAGACGAGTGAGGGTTGCTGGAAGTCCTTGTCGGTCGTGTCGACTTCGGACAGGTCTTCACGGACACAATCCTGCTGGCCGTCTGCAAGGCGGCAGGCGGTCATGCCGCTGGCATAGGACAGCGTGGTATAGGGTTTTCCATCCTGCGCGTTCATTGGCGCGTTCTCCAGCCCGCTGACGACCTTGCCGAGGATCGGATTACCGCGTTTCGGATAGCCGGAAATCGTCATCGTATGGGAATGGTCAGCCGTGACGATGATCAGCGTTTCATCGGCATTCGTCATTTCCAGCGCGGCGGCGACCGCCTGGTCGAACTCGTCGGTCTCATCCAGGGCACGGATAGCGCTGACGCCATGATGGCCATGATCGATGCGGCCACCTTCAACCATCAGCACAAAGCCGTCTTCATTGCGCGACAGGCGTGTGATGGCCGCCCGGGTCAGATCGACCAGCGAGGGTTCGCCTGCGGCGTCTTCGGCGCGGTCGATGGCAAATTTCATGTGGGACGGTTCAAACAGGCCGAGCACCCGCACGTCGGTGTTGAAGTCCACGGCGTCGAAGCCAGCCTTGTCGGAGAGGTAGACATGCTGATCGGACGTGGCTGTCCATTCCGCGGTCAGGTCACGGCCGTCTTCGCGATTGCCGGTGCGGCTTCCATCTTCGACATCGGTCTGGCTCGTGGGGGTGAAACCTGCACGACCACCGCCCATGGCGATTTCGAAGCCGTCACCTTCAGGCCATTCGATGAACTGGCGGGCAATATCCTTGCAGTCCCCGGCGTCGCCATCCTTCAGATCGGCAGCGTCTTCCCAGTCGCGGCTTGGCGACTTGGCGAAAGTGGATGCAGGCGTGGCATGGGTCAGGCGCGCAGTCGAGACGATACCGGTGGCGAGACCCGCCCGTTCGGCCAGTTCGAACAGCGTGTCAGCCGTGTTGCCGTCAATGCTGGCGCAATTGTTGAAGCGGGCTCCCTGCAGCACACCCAACATGCGGGAATTGGTTTTCGATCCGGTGACCATGGCTGTTGCCGTGGAGGCAGAATCCGCCACCTGAAAATCATGGCTATAGGTCTTGGACAGGGCCATGGACGGCAGGGTTTCCATCGCAAGCCGATAGGACTCGCCATCTAGGCCGCGTTTCTGACCGGCATAGATACGGGCGGCCGTGATGGTTGGAATGCTCATGCCGTCACCCACGAACAGTATGACATTTTTTGCGGGGGTCACGCCGCGCTGGCGGATCCGGGTGTCCACCGCACTTGCGGCCGATCTGTAATAGGAATCCTCGGACTGGATCGGCGTCATGGCCGTGCGGGCCGGAGCATCGTCCTGCGCATCCGCCATGTCGGATGGCGCAGAACATGCTGTGGCAGCAAGCATCACCAGCGAAACGAACGATATGGCAGGAACACGCATGGAAAATCTCCGGAAATTCTGGTCTCGGGGCGGCATAGACTGTGTTCGTGACACTGGTGCTTCAGTCAGTCGATCGGCTCCACCTTATGGCCCCGCTGGGCCAACCAGACCGCCACAAGGATCAGCATGCCACCCGCAGCCTGCAGGGTGGTCAGCGGTTCATTGAACAATTGCCACGAAATCGCAGCGGCCATGACCGGTTGGATCAGGATGATCACGCCCGCAATCGAAGTGGGCGTGCTGCCAAGGCCGGTAATGATCAGGCCCTGGCCGACGACATGGATCACGATGCCAAGGAAGAGCGGCACGGCAAATCCGGACAGATCCTCCGGCAGGAAGGATTCACCGAAGGCCATGACCATGCCCGCGCCGACAATGACTTCCACAAGCGTCAGCCAGAACAGGGTCTCAAGACCGTTCAGCGTGCGCCGCGCCAGTTTCGAACAGAGGAAATAGCCTGACACGCTGATGGCGGCCACGATGGCGATCTGGTCTCCGGCAAAGCTGGCGCCACCCGCCGCTGTGCCACCCAGTGACAGGGCAGAGGCGCCGCCGATGGCGAGCAGAACGGCGAAGAACCAGATGGGCGCAGGGCGTTCCTTCAGGAACAGCCAGGCCAGGAATCCGACACAGACATTGCCGAGATTCACGATAAACGTGGCATTCGATACGCTGGTCAGGGTCAGGGCCCAGTGCCAGAAGCCAATGTCCACGGCAAAGCAGATGCCTGCCAAGATGACATAGATGTTCGGCTTGCGGGGTGCCCGGCGCTCGACCAGCAGGACCAGCGCGGTCAGTACCGGCAATGCAAATGTGTAGCGCCAGAAGGCGATCGCCTGCGGACCCAGATCGTCGAGGCCGAGACGCAGACCGATCGGAGCAAAACCGATGGCGACCGCGCCGCCGGCCAGCATCAGCACGCCGAGCCATTCCCGGCGGGCCGGCAGTGAAATATCGGATGATGTCATGGAAGAAAGCCTGTCATGGCGCGAATGTCTTTCGGCGTCTTGCCGCTTTCGCGCCAGACGCGCAATCCCCGATCCCCGGCCCGCTTGGACAATTTCTTGCCATCTGCCCCCAAAACGAGCGGATGAAAGGCATAAAGGGGCTGAGGCCAGTCCATTAATGCCTGCAGCAGAGCATGGATGGCCGTCATGTCCCTGATGTCCTCGCCGCGAATGACATGCGTCACGCCCTGCAATGCGTCATCATGGCAGCAGGCCAGATGATAACTGGTCGGCGTGTCCTTGCGGGCCAGCACCACATCTCCGAACGGCGCAGGGTCGGCCAGGGTGAAGCGTTCGCCATCCCGGCCGAACACAGCATAGCCGAGCCGATCATAGCGTGCGCCAAGTTGCGACCGGGCCTCGGCAAGCGACAAGCGCCAGGCAAAGGCCTGCCCCCGGTCCAGCAATTCCTGTTCACGGGAAGGGGGCAGGGGGCGGCTGGTGAAGCCAGCCGTATCCGGACTGGCACCTGCGGGCAGGGCGGCCGCGATCTCGCGCCGGGTCTTGAAACAGCGATACACCAGTCCGCGGGCGCGCAGGGAGGCGAGCGCCGCCTCATACTCCGCGAAATGGTCAGATTGCCGGCGAAGGGGGGGGCGCCAATCGAGACCCAGCCAGGCAAGGTCCTCCACAATGGAAGTCTCGTATTCCGGACGGCACCGCGTCCGGTCGATATCTTCGATGCGAAGCAGCACCGTACCCTCATGCGTGCGCGCCGTGTCCCAGACGTGAAAGGCGGAACAGGCATGGCCCAGATGCAGGTGTCCCGTCGGTGACGGCGCGAACCGTGTGACAAACTTCCCGGCGCCCATCCGGCCTCCCTGATCCCTTCGCCTGTTGCGTGATCTAACCATTCACGCAGGGCTCTGAACAGCGTTTAGCTGTTGCAAGCAAAAGGCAGGGACCGTATCGCAAGGGCGGACTGGAGGTCTGCCTGAATGCCCGTGGAAGCCTGGATCGCAACGGCCGAACGCTGGATCGAATCGAACGTCGCTGGGGCGCCGGACCTCGCCACGTTCGGCTTTGTCATGCTGATTGTTCTGCTGCTGGCGCTGGCCGCAGTGTTGCTGAGCCTGATCGGATCATTTGTGAAGACCGTGCGGAATGCCTCCGGGGCCCGCGCCGCGCGCAACGACAAGTCGCCCGGCTATCGTGTGCTGGTGGCCAGACCAGCCGGGCGGGGCGGCGGCTGGGCCTGGAAGTGGCTGCTGTCGGCGCTCGAGGCCCATCTCTCCGAGTTCAATTTCGGCGCCCCGCTGAAACTGTTTCGCACAGGTACGATCCGTGGCGGCATGGAGACCCGCGCCCTCCAGCGGGCGCGCAAGCGGCTGGAAGTGTCAAATGCCGACATGATCCTTTGGGCCGACCGCACGGGCCGACCGGACGGTTTCGTGATCCATGGTCTCAGCCGGGGAGGTGGCCTGACTGCCGCGGAAGCTCGTGCCTTCAGCCTGCGCCTGCCATCCAGAAAAGCCGAGCTTGGGGGACGGATGCCCGGTGTCGCTGCCTATCTTCTGGCCCGGGAGTTGCAGCCAGCCCTGGCAAATCCGCAATCCTTCCGGCCGGAGAAGATGAAGCTTCTGTCCCTGGCGCTCGCTGAATTGCTGGAAGATGTTCCGGCCCTTTCACTGGAATTGCGCAGCCGCCTCGAATCCGATTTCTGTGCATCCTCGGTCCATGTGGCTGAACAGTCCGGCGATCTGGAAGTGCTGGAACAGGTGGTCGCGCTGCGTCGCCTGCACCTTCAGGACATTCGTCCGGACGGTGATCCGGCTCGCGCCGTCCAGGCGCATATGGACCTTGGCCGGGCACTGCTTGCGCGCGCCACGAAACAATTCGACCGCAAGACCGTGGAAGAGGCCGTGTCGCACCTGTCAAAGGTGATCGAGGCGCTTCAGGCCGATCCGACGATCAAGCGGGCACAAGCGGCGTCCGACGCCATGTACAAGGCGCAGAACCTGCTGGAGACGCGCAAGCGTTTCGCAGTCAATTTCGGCAGCTAGGCAGGCTCGCCTGCCGTCAGGATGTCACGCCCAGCCCGATGGGGCAGGACACGCCCGTGCCGCCAATGCCGCAATAGCCATTCGGATTCTTGGCCAAATATTGCTGGTGATAGTCCTCGGCCAGATAGACCGCATCCAAGGGTGCAATTTCTGTCGTGATCTGGCTCGCATGGCCATTCTGCGCCAGCGCGGTCTCATAGGCCGTGACCATTTCACGGGCCGTGGTGGCCTGGGCATCTGAACGGGTGTAGATGGCAGAGCGGTATTGCGTGCCAATGTCATTTCCCTGCCGCATGCCCTGGGTCGGATCATGGCTCTCCAGAAACAGTTTCACAAGATCGGCAAAACTGATGACGGCCGGGTCGAAAATCACTTCCACGATCTCGGTATGGCCGGTCCCGCCGGAACACACCTCCTCATAGGTCGGGTTCGGCGTGATCCCGCCCGCATAGCCGACACGGGTCAGCCAGACACCGTCCTGCTGCCAGAAGATGCGTTCGGCTCCCCAGAAGCAACCGAGCCCGAACACGGCTGTCTCGAATCCCTGCGGGACGGGCCCTTGCAGGTCGCGTCCGAACACATGATGGGTCTGTGCGGTCGGGATGGGGGCCGGCCGGCCGGGCAGGGCGCTGTCGGCATCAGGCAGGGCGAGTGGCTTCTTCGAGAACAGCATGATGGAACTCCTGTGTTGCCGCCCATATGGGATCGGCTGTCAGGAACGGCAATCACAGTCTTGCGATCTTGCAGGGGTTCGGTTATTGGCTCCCCTCTGCTGAGCACGGTGAGGTGGCCGAGTGGTCGAAGGCGCACGCCTGGAAAGTGTGTAGGCTAGCAATAGTCTCCAGGGTTCGAATCCCTGTCTCACCGCCAGCAGCCATTCTAGGCAAGTTGGCATCTTCTGTCCGTCGGGGGGGCTATGCCCTCGGCTTCTGCGTTTCTGCACACACAAGCGCGAGTCCCCCCAACAAAAACGCCCAATGGTTGATTATAATTTCTTCTTTAGGGGGTATGATTTCGTCTAGATGAAGGACGAGGAGATGACCCATATGAAGGTGCTATCTGTATGGTTCACGTTTTGGTTGTTGACAGGACTTGGCTCTGCATTCGCTCAGACCAACAGCTGCCTCTCAGCAGAAGCGATGGAGGACTTTGCGGACTGTTTGCGGGATTGTAATCCGTTCTAGTATCGCTTCACCGCTAGATCATGATGCAGAGGAATAGATTGTTGGAATTTAACTTGGAGCCCACCTCCAGTGATCACTTGAATATCGGTGTGGCCACCGGTGCACGCGTTTGCATTCACTCACCCGCCTTCTCAAAGGACAAAGCAGCGTGGGAATGTGGGTTTTCCATCAAGGGATCGGAAAGTGAATTTCATTCAAGCCTGTATGGTGTTTCGGAATTGCAAGCCGTGGAGTTGGTGGTTGGTTTCATCAACAAGATGTTCACGTAAGGCACTCTCACCACACCCTGGTCGTGTGTGCCCGCTGAACACGCGAACATTGATAGTGGAGCAAGCGGCACTTATCCCTGCTTTGCTTGGGGTATCTTTCCGTCATTACGTGCCCATTCTTGAAGACACCGTGCATGCACAGTGTCTTCAATCGAAAGCTCCTCATCGCGCCGGAGGCGGGTCCTTTCTTTCTCCATGCGGATCGGGCTGCTTGGATGCCTTTGGCGACGGCGTGCTGGGCGCCGGTTGATCCTTCCGGTCGGGTTTGGCGACTGTCTTGTGCGAGGCTTTCATAGCTGGTGGGCGCGTTTCCTGGAGGAGCGGCGCATAGATCCATTTTTCGGGCTGTCCGGGCGGTGAAATGCGGGCCCAGTCACCCCGGGAGACATAGACCGAAACCTCCGAACCGAGTTGAAGCACGGTGACCACACTATTGCTGATCCCCGGTCCGCCGCGAACATTGACCGCCTCGGCCTTCACATAGCGGGGGACCGGCTGGGGCGATTGCGCCGCTGCGACCGGGCCGGACAGGACCGAACCGGCGATGAGACCGATGGCCAGAAAGGAACGGAACCGGAATTGAGTCATGGGAAGTCTCCTGTGCGTGGCATTTCGAGCGTCCGGCGGTACTGACCGGGCGCGGACAGCCTCTATCTGCCTGACAGGTTTGCCGAGCTTGTGTCGTCTGGCCGGAAACTGATGTCGGCTTGCAACATGACGGGCAGGAATGTGACCGAAGGCTGAACGTTTGTGGGCCGCTGCAGCAGGCGCAGCAGGACCGGAGTTGTCGTGGCGGTGCACAGCCGATCATCGTTTGGGCCCTTCGGAATCCCAGGCGATTTTTCCTCAAAAATATGGTTAATTACGCATGGACGCAAAAACGGGCCATCGTTTTGATAGGCCCGGAAAGGACGGGACACAGGTCCCGGGGGTGAGGATGGCAATGAAAGTGGTTCCCTGGCGACGCGCGCAGTCCGGGCTTGCGCCATGCCTTGTGGCTGCACTCGTACTCGTATCGGCATGCGCCTCGGCGCCTGACACATCCGGACCGGCTCCAGCCCTCCAGGTCTGGACCGGTTTGCCGGATTGTTTCGAACGGACGGTCGCTGTTCCGAAATCCGGAGCGGCCCGGATGGCCGATCTCTGCGGCGGCGCCAGCGCGGCCGGCAATCCCGCGCGCAGCGGCATTGACCGGGCGAATGCCGCTTTCAACGCGGCGGCCGCCCTCAATACAATTGCCGAAACGTCCAAAGGGTCGGCGGTCTGCGCGTCGGCATCCGCCTGCTACCAGTCGGCCCTCGAACAGTTGGGAAGTTCTGTGGCCAATCAGCGTGATACGCAGATCGATCTGAAATCGGCGCACAATCGGGCATTTGTGATCCGCCGACAGCTGGAGCGTGCTACGGCGCTGCGGGGCCTTGCCTCGATTCCGTCCGGCGCCGCTGGCTGTGGAGGCGCGACGGCCTGCCTGACCGAAGCCTCCCGGATCCTGCAGTCAATAGAGGCGCCGGCTCTGGTCACAGCGAGTGATCCGGTCTCGAAGGAGCTAGGTTGCCGCGTTCTGGATACGCGCTGGCGGGTGAATGTCGCGCTCGGGCGGGACCGGGAACATCAATATGTTGAAGACCTGACCCGAGTGGCGAAACTTTGCCCGGCGCAGGCCCTGGAGGCTGAGGACAAGCTCGCCGATATAGCCTTCAATCGTGCGGAACGGATCCGAACGGCAATGTCTGCCAGTGCTGCGCCGTCGGTCGATATGGGCCTTGGCGCCATATCGAGCTACAAGGCTGCGGCCAACTCGGCGCGGTATCAAGTGCCTGCGCTGAGAGGCATGGGCGAAGTCTACCAGCGGCTGGCGGCCGCTCAGCCCGGCGGACGGGCGACCTATCTGGAACAGGCCATTGCCGCCTATCAGCGGGTGATTGAACTGGACGGGGCGGCAAGCCCTGTTCAGAGGGCAGAGGATCATGATCGTCTCGGCATGAGCCGGTCGGCGCTGGCCGCTGAACTTGGATCCCCGGGATCCGAGGCGCGGCTTGCCATGCATGCGAGCGCCGCAGATGCGTTCCGCCAGTCGGTTACCCTCGCGCCGACGCCGGGCCGGTATGTGAAACTGGCAGAAGCGGCCGGTTCAGCCCGCCAGTACGACCAATCGGTCGAGGCCTATCAGGCGGCACTGCCCAATCTTTCCGGAGCGCAGAAGACCGAGGTCAGCCTGGCGCTGGTTGGTATACTGGACCGTATGGGGAACGAGGCGGCGGCCCTGGCCTTGCTGAAGGAAGTCTCGCAGGATCCCGCCGCTGCCCCGCAGGTCGCCTACGAAATCGGCCTGAGAGAGTTTCGGGACGGCAAGCCGCAGGCGGCACATGCCCGGTTGCTGCCGGTGGTCGGCAAGCTCTCGGCCGCCGAGGCAGCCGAGGCGCATTACATGATCAGCGTTGCGGAATTCGTGATGCGCAAATCCGGATGGCAGGCGCGCGCAGTATCCCATGCTGACCGTGCCATCGCCCTGAACGCCGGCAGATGGAGCTATGTTCGGCAGGATTGCCTTGCGCATATCGTGGTGGGGGGGCGGCCGGTCAAGTCCGGCGAGAGCCTGATGCGCTGCCCCGATGAGGACACCGCGGAAGCCGGATTGCTGCGCGGCATGTATTTGTTGAAACACGCACAGCTGCAGGATGTCAGCGCCTACAGCCTGGAATCCCAGTCCCGCTGGCGGGAAACCCTGCGTGCCGCCGAAGCGGCGTTTGACCGGGGGCTGGCCCGGCTGGCCACAGGCAATGCCCAGGGACGGACGGTTTCATTCGATGACCTTTCGGTGCCCGTCGATCTGGAGCATCGGCTCGGGCAGGGGAAGATCCTGATCGACCGCTGCACCCGGCAGATCGAACTGGGTCCGCAGGATCCGGTCTGGAAGGACATGGAAGCCTTTTTTGGCGTCTACGGAGTATTGAAATGCTCATGATCGGTGAGTGCATCAGGCAATATCCTGTCCGGCTTGCGGCGATTGTTCCCGGTCAGGCGAACAGAAAGGGAAATTGGCAATGAGTGTCCCAACGGTCCAGACAGACAATGGCAATCAGCAGGTGTTCCGGCCCGTGCCGACACATGATGACATGCGGGAATTGTCGGAACAGGTTCGAGCAGCGAAAGGCGGTCAGGCCAGATTGCTCGTCATGGCCATCTTCCTTGCCGGCATCATCGCAGCCGGATCTGTGGCCCTGATCATGATGTATGGCAATGCAAACCAGGCGGTGGCCGCAGCCGAGGCGGATCTTGCCGCCGAAATGAAAAAGGTTACCGCGCTGGAAGCCGTCATCACGAAGAAGGACGAAACGATTGCTGCCCAGGCCGAGACGCTCGACAGCTATGCGGACTTCCAAAGCATCATTGCGCTGCAGGCAAGGTCAGATGCTCTGGAGGCAGACATCGATGCGCTTCTGGCACAGCCCAGCCGGGCCAATGCACCGGCCAGTCTGAAGCAGATGCCGGATGAGGTCGAATGGCTGGACGATGTGGTCAGTGCGCTCTCGGCACGTCGCGACAAATTGGCAGCGCAGAAGGCGGCGGTGGAAGCCTGGCCACCCGCGCCGGCGCGCGTCCGACCGGACTGATCGGTCATGGGCAGGAACAGGATGTACAAGCAGGAGTGAACGCCAATGGGCGAAGAAGTTCAGAATTCGAGAGCCTTGTTCGATGCGATCCGGGCGGAACGCAAGCCCGATTTCAATCTTCGGGAACTGGTGTCGGAGTTTCCGGACCACCAGAATGACTGGTCCATCCCTGAGGCGTTTCTCTGCCTGATCCTGTCGGCCGCCTATGCGGACGGAACGGTGGCCGCGCAGGAGCAGGAAGAGATTCGGGCACTGGCCCACCGGTCGCGCACGCTGAAACATCTGGACGAGAATGAGTTGGCCCAGATGAACCAGATCGTGCTCAAGCGCCGAGCTGATCGGCCAGACTGGCTGGGGGAAGTGTGCGAAGCCCTGCCACGCGACATGCATCTGGCCGTGTTCGCGCACTGCCTGGATATCTCGCTTGCCGATGGTGTGCTGGTGGCGGCGGAAGCAGACTTTCTGGAAAAGCTGATCCTGACACTGAATCTCGACCGGGACGAGGCGCGGACAGTGACATGGGTGATGTCGCAGAAGAACCGCTTCTGACCTGCCGACGGCATTCATGTCTTGGCAATATCTGATGTAATTGGCTGCAAATCCTTTATGGATTTTGAGCAAACATTAACTAATTGGGTCAATTCTTGGCGGCACACATTCACCGTCTCTGCCAAGGATCATTGCCATGCTGTCGCGCCCAGCTGTCTTTCTTGCCGGAACGCTCCTGTTCGGAGTCCCGGCCATCGCCCAGGACCTCGTCGTCGAACAACAGGTCGAACGCGTTATCGTCATCGAGGATGAAGAGGGCGGCGTGGAAATGGAACTGCTGCCTGCGGACGAAGTGAAGCCTGGCGAGCAATTGTTCTATTCGGTAACCTATTCCAATCCGGGCGAAGCGCCGGCCAAGGATGTCGTTCTGACCCTTCCGGTCCCGGAAGATGTCAGCCTGCTCGAACAATCCGCCGTGGCGGAGTATGATCAGGCCTCCGTCGACTTTTCGCTCGACGGCGGAGAGACATACATTCCGCGCGAAAAGCTGATCTCCGAGACCGGGCTCGATGAAATTGATCCGGTGCGTGTAACGATGCCGGATGCCATCACGCACATGCGCTGGACCTTCAATCGCGAGATCGGTCCGAAAGATTCCGGAAAAATCTTCTTCGCGGGTGTCCTGAAAAAAGGCGGACCGACCATCCGTCCGTGAATTGACCTGGCGGGGTGCTCTGGCGTAACGCCTGCGCCATGACCCAAGTCAAGATATGCGGCCTCACCGATCCCGACCTTGTGCGCCACGCGGCGCAGACCGGAGCCGACTGGATCGGATTTGTCTTTGCGCAGGCCAGTCCTCGTCATGTGACCGAAGCTGCAGCTGCCAGCCTGCTGATGCAGGTGGGCCATGCCGTGCCGGTGGCCCTGCTGGTCGACCCGCAGGATGCGCAGATCGACCGGATTGCCGCGCTCGGTTTTCCCGTTCTGCAATTGCATGGCAGCGAATCGCCTGACCGGGTAGTCGAGATCAAACGGCGCACGGGTCTCGAAATCTGGAAGGCCGTCGGCATTGCGGAGACGGAAGATCTGGTCCGCGCCGGGACCTATGAAGCCGCAGACCGGTTGCTGGTGGACGCAAAGCCGCCGCCCGGCGCTGTGCGGACCGGCGGGCACGGCCTGGCCTTTGACTGGGATCTGTTGAAGAACTGGACGTCGCCGCGGCCCTGGTTGCTGGCGGGAGGGCTGACGCCGGACAATGTTGCCGAAGCCATCCGGTTGACCGGTGCACCGGCCGTCGATGTGTCTTCGGGTGTAGAGCGTCTGCGGGGCTTGAAAGACCGGACCCTGGTTGAGGCCTTTCTGTCCGCCGCAAAAGCATCATAAGTTAAATATTGTTCCTCTTTTGTTCTGTGATAAGATGCCGTCAGGAATGGAGGGATCTGATCATGTTTGCAAAACACTTGATGGAAACGGCCACACGCTTGGCCGAATGCTGCAACTCGGGACGCGAGGCGGAAGCGCTCGACACGCTTTATGATGAGGCGTGCGTGTCGGTCGAGGCCCTGCCGATGGGCGAGGCAGGCCGCGAGACGCAGGGGCTGGCCGGCATTCGCGGCAAGCATGACTGGTGGTATGGCGCACATGAGGTTCACGCGGTCAGCGCCGAAGGCCCCTTCCTGTTCGGAGAGAACCAGTTTTCCCTGGTCTTTGACATGGATGTCACAAACCGGGAGTCGGGCGAACGCTCGCAAATGCGGGAAGTCGGCGTGTACACCGTTCAGGATGGCAAGATTGTTCGCGAGGAATTTTTCTATCCGGCAACCGGCTGAGTGAGACGTGGCCGGGCACATCGCCGCGCTTTCCTTCGTCCCGCCTTCAGTCTAAATACGGGCCGAACGTGCAAGGAAAGCTGGATACGATGGATTTGCGGAACACTTGGGACCAATGGCCGGACGCAAATGGCCGGTTTGGCGAGTTTGGCGGACGGTATGTTGCCGAAACGCTGATGCCGCTGATCCTCGATCTGGAGGCCGAGTATCGCAAGGCGAAGCAGGATCCGGCATTCAAGGCCGAGATGGATGACCTGTGGGCCCACTATGTGGGCCGGCCATCCCCGCTCTATTTTGCGGAACGCCTGACCGAGCATTTCGACGGCGCGAAGATCTATTTCAAACGCGACGAGCTCAACCATACCGGTGCACACAAGATCAACAATTGCCTCGGCCAGGTCCTGCTGGCCCGGCGGATGGGCAAGACGCGCATCATTGCCGAAACCGGTGCAGGCCAGCATGGTGTTGCCACCGCCACGATCTGCGCGCGCTTCGGGCTGGATTGTGTGGTCTTCATGGGCGAGACCGATGTTGAGCGTCAGAAGCCAAACGTCTTCCGGATGAAGCTGCTCGGCGCCGAGATCGTGCCGGTGTCCTCCGGCACGGGCACGCTGAAGGATGCCATGAACGAGGCCTTGCGTGACTGGGTCACCAATGTCGACAATACGTTCTACTGCATTGGCACAGCCGCCGGACCTCATCCGTATCCGGAACTGGTGCGGGACTTCCAGAGCGTGATTGGCCGGGAGGCGCGCGCCCAGATCCTGGAGCGCGAAGGCCGCCTTCCGGACGCCGTAATGGCCTGTATCGGCGGCGGATCGAACGCCATCGGGCTGTTCCATCCCTTCCTCGAGGATGAGGGCGTGCGGCTGATCGGCATTGAAGCGGCCGGACATGGCATCGAGACCGGCGAGCATGCCGCCGCGCTCAATGGCGGACAGCCCGGTATTCTGCACGGCAACAAGACCTATCTGCTACAGACTGATGACGGGCAGATCATTGACGCCCATTCGATTTCCGCCGGACTGGACTATCCCGGCATCGGGCCGGAACATGCCTTCCTGCGCGATACCGGCCGGGCCGAGTATCTGTCGTGCACGGATGACGAGGCATTGAAGGCCTTCCAGCTGTGTACGCGGCTCGAAGGCATCATCCCGGCGCTAGAGCCCTCCCATGCGCTTGCCCGCGTTGGTGAAGTCGCGGCAGAACTTGGTAAGGACGGTCTGCTGATCCTCAACATGTGTGGACGGGGCGACAAGGATGTCTTTTCGGTGGCCAAGGCGCTTGGCGTCGACATGTAGGCCGGGAAGGGGGCGGTTATGATCTCCCACGTCACGCTTGGCACGAACGATCTGGCGCGCGCTGCGGATTTCTACGAGCCGGTCATGGTGGCGCTCGGTTATCCGCGCGTTCCGTTCGAGAGATCCGATCCCTTCATCATGTGGCGCCGGCCCGGCGATGACCGGCCCCTCGTGGCGCTGGCCCGGCCGTTCAACGGTGCGCCGCATGCGCCGGGCAATGGTCAAATGCTGGCCCTGCTGGCGCCTGACCGCCAGAGCGTCGACATCGCTCATGCGTGTGCCCTGACCGCAGGCGGCAGCGATGAAGGCGCGCCCAGCCTTCGGCCGCACTATCACACCCATTACTATGGCGCCTATTTCCGCGACCTGGATGGCAACAAGATTTGCATTGTCTGCCACGAACCGGATGGACGCACCGGCTAGAAGATGCTCCCTTGCGGGCAATCCGACACTCTATCGACGAGGCCATTGTGACAGACCTTCTCCTCATTCGCATTACCTGCCCGTCCCGCCGCGTGGCCGAGGAGATCGGCGATGCGGCCATCGAGCACAGGCTGGCGGCCTGCGCCAATCTGGAAGGCCCGGTCTCTTCCACCTATCGCTGGAAGAATGTGGTGGAGCAGGCGTTCGAGTTTGTGCTCTGGTTGAAAGCCCCGCAGGTCAACTGGGACCGGATTGAGGCGCTGGTCCTGACCCACCACCCCTATGATGTGCCCGCCATGGTTGCGCTGCCTTGCATTCAGGCAAATGCGCCTTATGAGGCATGGGTTCACGAAAATACGGACACCTGATGCCAGTTTCCCGCATTACAGACACTTTCGCCAAGGCGCGCGGCGAGTCCCGCGCTGTTCTGGTTTCCTATCTGATGGCCGGTGATCCGGACTTGGACACCAGCTATGCCGCCATGTGCGCCCTACGCGACAATGGTGCCGACATCATCGAACTGGGCGCGCCCTTTACCGACCCGATGGCCGATGGGGCGTCAATCCAGAAGGCGGGGCTCAGGGCGCTGGCCAACAAGACGACCCTGACCGACACGCTGGCGCTGGCGGCACGGTTCCGCGCAGACGACCAGAACACTCCGGTCATCATCATGGGCTATGCCAATCCGGTATTCCGCATGGGCTATGATGCATTTGCGCGGGCCGCCCATGAGGCGGGCGTGGACGGGACGATCATCGTCGATCTGCCGCCGGAAGAGGATGGCGAATTGCGCGAAGCCTATGCGCCCTATGGCCTGTCCGTCATCCGGCTGGCCACGCCGACGACCCATGAGACACGGATGCAAAAAGTGGCAGAAGGGGCCAGCGGCTTCCTGTATTTCGTCGCGGTGACGGGCGTTACAGGGGCCGGAAGCGCTGATCCCCAGGCGATTTCCGGGAACATTGAAATGGCCAGACGCGTTTCAGGGCTGCCGGTCTGTGTTGGTTTTGGCGTCAAAACTGGCGTTCAAGCTGCAGAAATGGCTAAAATTGCCGACGGGGTTGTCGTAGGCTCCGCTTTCGTGGACCATGCGGAAAAGGCCCACGAATCGGGGGATTTTGCCGGGGCACCGCGGGGAATGGGTGATCTGGCGAAGGAGTTGAGCGCGGCGATCAGAACGATCGCCAAGCCGTAAGTGTTGATTGCCGCCGAGGAGGTTCTGGCATGAACTGGATTACCAAGGTCACCCCGCCGGGCCTGAAGACCATGCTCGCGAAAAAGGACACGCCCGACGATCTGTGGGTGAAATGTCCGCTGTCCGGCGAACTTGTCTACAAGACTGATCTCGAAGAGAACTGGCATGTCACGCCGGCGGGTGCGCATCTCCGCATCAGCCCGCGCACGCGTCTGCGTCTGGTGTTCGACGATGAGCGCTGGGAGCCGCTGGAGCTGCCATCGGTGCCGCACGACCCGCTGAAATTCAAGGACGACAAGCCATATCCGTCGCGCCTGAAGGCTGCGAAAGCCAAGATCGCAGCCCGCGACAAGAAGGAATCCGAACAGGGCGGCGCCCCCATCATTCAGGAAGACTGCATGGTCGCGGCCTATGGCAAGATCGGCGGCGTGCCGACGGTTGTGCTGGTCCAGGATTTTGCCTTCATGGGCGGATCGCTTGGCATGGCGGCCGGTGAGGGATTCGTCGCTGCCGCGCACATGGCACTGGCACGCAAGGCCGGATTTGTCGTCTTCACGGCCTCCGGCGGGGCCCGGATGCAGGAAGGGACGCTGAGCCTGATGCAGATGCCGCGCACGACGCTCGCGATCAATGAGCTGGCCGAGGCGAAACTGCCCTATGTTGTGGTTCTGACGGATCCGACGTCGGGCGGCGTGTCTGCCTCCTACGCAATGCTGGGCGATGTGCACATCGCGGAACCCGGGGCGATGATCGCTTTTTCCGGTCCGCGGGTGATCGAGCAGACGATCCGTGAAAGCCTGCCAAAGGGATTCCAGCGCGCTGAATTCCTGCGCGAAAAGGGACAGGTTGATATTGTCTGCGACCGGCGGAAACTGAAGGACACGATTTCGAACATCCTGTCCATGCTGATGCCGAATGCGCGCCGCGTGGAAGACCGGCTGCCAGCCTCGCTGACACCGCCGAAAACCCACGCCGCCAAGAGCGGGAAGAGCAAGGGCAGTCCTGCTTGATCGGTAACAGTCCGGCCCTGGCCGAAGCGCTGGGGCGGTTCGAGGGGCTATATCCAGAGACAATAGAATTGTCGCTCGGGCGCGTTCTGAATGCGCTCGACCTGCTGGGCCGTCCACAGGACAGGCTCCCGCCGGTCGTCCACGTGGCGGGCACGAACGGGAAGGGCTCCACGTGCGCCTTCATGCGCGCCATGATGGAGGCCGCCGGGCTGAAGGTGCATGTTTTCACCAGTCCGCATCTCGTCCGGTTCAATGAACGTATCCGGCTTGCCGGAGAGATCGTGGACAATGCCCGCCTGATTGATTGGCTGGAACGCGCCTACAGGGCCATTCAGGGCCATGAGATCACCCAGTTCGAGGCCACGACCGCAACGGCACTGCTCGCCTTTTCGGAAGTGCCGGCGGATGTGTTGATCCTGGAAGTGGGTCTTGGTGGCAGCTATGACGCAACGAATGTGATCGACCAGCCGGCACTTAGCGTCATCACGCCGGTGGATTTCGATCACAAGGCGTTTCTCGGATCAGACCTGCGCAAGATTGCTGGCGAGAAGGCTGGCATCATCAAGCCGGGCTGTCCCGCACTTACCGCAATCCAGCGCAAAGTGTGTGACGAAGTCATCGCCAAACGCGCCGAAGCGGTCGGTGCGCCGCTCTACAGGCTGAAGGCGCACTTCATTGACGCCATGCCTGAAGACCTCGGCCTGGTGGGGGAACACCAGAGGGCAAATGCCGCGCTGGCGGCCATGGCTGTTCAATTGTTCGGAAATTCCACCCGTATTGACCAGGCCGCCATTTTCGAGGGCGCCCGAAAGGCCAGTTGGCCCGCCCGGATGCAGAAGCTCGGCCCGGGACCCTTGACCGCTCTGGTGCCGGATCAGGAGGTCTGGCTGGATGGTGGACACAATCCACATGCGGCCCGTGCGATCGCGCGACAGCTGCAAGCCCTTCCGGGGCGGACGGCCCTGGTCTCGGCCATGCTGGCGTCCAAGGATTCGACCGGCTTTTTCATGCCGTTCCGGCAACTTCGTCCGGTCGTTTTCACGCTTCCGAATGCGCCGGGCCATCAAGGGGCCGAGCCGCAGGCGCTGGCCGAGGCCGCAACGACGGCCGGCCTGAAGGCCACGGCATGTGACAGTCTGGAAGCTGCTCTTCAAGCCGCCGCTGCAACCGGTGTCGATCGGATCCTGATCTGCGGGTCGCTCTATCTGGCCGGAGACGTGCTGGCCCGGAATGAAGAACTGCCGGTCTGAGCCTTACTCGGCGGCGAGTTTCAGCCCGTCCCCTTCATCCCCAAGAGCCTCGGCAACTTTCAGCGCCAGCCGGCGGGCCACTTCATCCTTGCCCATACGGGGCCAGCGCTCGGCGCCGTCGCGCGTGATCAGCGCGATCTCGTTTTCAGCGCCGCCCATCACGTCGCCAGATACATCATTGGCGACGATCCAGTCGCAATTCTTGCGTTTCAGCTTGGCCTGGGCATGGTCCTCTACATCATGGGTCTCGGCTGCAAAGCCGATCACCAGGGCCGGTCGGTTCTTGCGCTTGTTGGCCAGCGTCTTGAGTATGTCCGGATTCTCGGTGAGTTCCATGGATGGATGCTCGCTGCCGGCGCCCTTGATCTTCAGTTTCTTGGTTGCGGCGCGGGCCGGGCGCCAGTCGGCCACGGCTGCGACCGATACGAACACATCTGCGGGCAACGCCTCTTCGCAGGCCTTCAGCATCTGGCGGGCAGTTTCCACTGGCACCAAATTCACGCCGCGGGGGACGGGCAGGGCGACCGGGCCGGACACGAGCGTCACCTGCGCGCCAAGGCGGGCCAGCGCATCGGCAATAGCATAGCCCTGCTTTCCGGAAGAGTGATTGGACAGGAAGCGGACGGGATCCAGCGGTTCGCGCGTTGGTCCGGCTGTGACAAGGGCATGGGTGCCAGCCAGCGCTCCGGCGCCGTCATCGTCCAGCATCCGCTCGACCTCTGCCATGATGACCGGGATTTCCGGCAGCCGTCCCGGGCCGAACTCGCCGCAGGCCATTGCGCCTTCGTCCGGGTCCATGACGGTCACGCCATCGATACGAAGCGTCTCGACATTGCGTTGTGTCGCCGGGTGCTGCCACATGCGGACATTCATGGCGGGCACCATGAGGACGGGCTTGTCGGTTGCCAGCAATGTGGTTGAGGCGAGGTCATTGGCCAGACCGCCTGCAGCCTTGGCCATCAGGTCTGCCGTTGCCGGGCAGACCACGACCAGGTCGGCAGAACGCGACAATTCGATATGCCCCATTTCAGCTTCGTCGCTGAGATTGAACAGGTCGGTATAGACCTTGTCGCCCGACAGGGCTGACACCGACAGCGGCGTCACGAATTCCTGCCCGCCTCGGGTCACGATACAGCGGCAGGCAATCTCGCGGCGGCGCAGTTCCCGGATCAGTTCCAGGCTCTTATAGGCGGCAATGCCGCCGGATATGATCAGGAGGATGCGTTTCTGCGCCATCGGTTTCAGCCTTCGGTCTTGAGCTGTTTCTTATCGCAAATTCCTTGCCGTTGCCCCATGAAATCCCCGTGAACCTGCCGTGTCGGTTAAGGATTTCGCGGCTTTTCGCAGGAATCTTGCCTGGCCTGCCTATTTTGCGGCCCAGACGGCCAGCGCCATCAGCGCGGTCACGAAGCCGAACCAGCCCCACCAGGGCGCGAAGCGGCGCGGCGGCGGAGGAGGGGGGGCTGGCGGTTCCAGCGAGGCTTCGAACCGGTCCATCACATCCGGAAGGCGTTTCAGCCGATTGGTGATTTCCTTGACATTGCTCGCCACAAGCTTGGCGGCGCCTTCCGGCCCGAAGCTGCGACGGATCCAGCCACCGACGACGGGTTCGGACGCGACCCAGATATTATGTGACGGGTCGATGGCACGGGCCACACCCTCGACCTGAACCATGGTCTTCTGCAACAGGACCAGTTCCGGACGCAGAGACATGCCGAATGTGTGCGTATAGTCGAACAATTGCAGCAGGACCCGGCCCATCGAGACTTCTTCCGCCGGCTTGCCGTGGACTGGCTCGCCAATGGACCGGAGCGCCTGCGCGAACTCTCCGACAGATTGGGATGCGGGCACATAACCCGCCTCGAAATGAACTTCCGCCACGCGCTGATAATCCCGTTTCAGGAAGCCCCAGAGAATCTCGGCCAGGAAGCGTCGCTCGGTCATGCCGATCCGGCCGATGATGCCGAAATCGACCAGAGCCACCTTGTTCTCGGGCGTAATGATCAGATTGCCTTCATGCATGTCCGCATGAAACACGCCGTATTCGATCGCATGGGTCAGAAAGCCCTGCGTGATGTCGTTGGCCAGTTTCCTGCGATCAATACCGGGTCGGTCCAGCGCCTTCGGATCGGTCAGCGGGATGCCGTCGATCCAGTCAATGGTCAGCACCCGTCGGCCGGTTCGATCCCAGTCGACCCCCGGCACGGTGAAGTGGCCGGATTTCTGGCTGATCTCGTGCATTTCATCCGCCCCGCCAGCTTCCAGACGCAGATCGGTTTCGCGCATCATGGCAGCAGCGATGGTTTCGGTGAATGCGACCGGTTTCAAGCGCTGGCTTTCGGCGGAAATGCCTTCAATCGTTCGGGCGGCGCGTTTCATGGCGGACAGTTCCACCATCAGCTGCCGCTCGATCCCGGGACGCAGGATCTTCACGGCACGTTCGCCATCGGGCAGACTCATGCGGTGAACCTGCGCGATGGATGCGGCGGCGACCGGCTCCGACAGTTCACTGAACAGGCGGGCGGAATCAGCGTCCCCGAACTCTTCAGCCAGGGCAGCACGCGCGGCCTTCATGGAGAAGGGGGGCAATTTGTCCTTCAACCGGCCGAGATCTTCGGTGACTTCAGCGCCGAATACGTCTGGACGGGTGGCCAGGAACTGGCCAAGCTTGATGTAAGCCGGGCCAAGTTTTTCCAGCGCCCGCGCCAGCCTTTGGCCGGGCCGTCCTTTGGCGCCGCCGCCAACAAGGCGCAGCACACGGCCGGCGATGCGCGCGGGCAGGGGAAGACGGGTCTGGTAGGCTCCCGGCAGGATGACATCATGGCGCGCGAGCGCGATGCCGGCGCGCATCAGGCGACGATAATCTCCAATCACACCCATATCAGGTCTCCGCGGCGTTCGGGAACCGGTACGCCCGGACGGCGTTTCTTCAGGGACGAGATATGTAGCGAGGAGGCTGTCATGGCCACTAAAAAAGCACGGAAAAACAAAGGAACTCTATATTTTGTGATGAGTGGCCTTCTGGTTGCGGCCATGGTGGCCGCCGCCATCTACTATGCGGAACCCAGCCAGACGCCGAAAGAACTGCTTCTCGATCCCACCCAACGCTCCAGCCTGGCCCCGGACACCAATCCGGGCTGATGGGCATCAGACTGCCCAGCCGAAATGAAGGGCGGCGATACCTCCGGAATAATTGGTCACGCTGACCCGCGAGAAGCCAGCGCCCTCCATTTCCGCCTTGAACGCGTCTTGCGACGGGAACTGGCGGATTGATTCAACAAGATACTGGTAGCTGTCGGCGTCCCCAGCCACGAGGCTGCCCAGTTTCGGGATCACGTTGAAGCTGTACGTATCGTACGCCGCCTGCAGCGCGGGTGCGGTCATGTGACTGAATTCCAGCACCGCCAGACGGCCGCCCGGTTTCAGCACACGTCGAAACTCGCGCAGGCCGGCTTGCCGGTCGGCGAAATTGCGAATCCCGAAAGAGACGGTGACGGCATCAAAGGACCGGTCCGGATAGGGCAGGTTCTGCCCGTCTGCGCAGACCCAGTCTAGCCGACCGGTCCATTTCTGGTTGTCGGCGCGGGCCTTTCCGGCGTCCAGCATGGCATCATTGATATCGCAGACGATGGCGGTCGCCTCGCGGTCCACACCGCGCCGCTTTGCGGCCCGGTCGGCCAGGGTCAGGAAGGCGCGTGCCAGTTCTCCCGTGCCGCCGGCCACGTCAAGGTGGCGCTCGCCAGGCTGGGGGTTCACGCGGTTCATGGCGTCATGCTTCCACAGCCGGTGCACGCCAGCCGACATCAGATCGTTCATCAGGTCATAGCGGGAGGCAACCGAACGGAAGACGCCCTTCACCCGGGCGACTTTCTCTGTCTCCGTGACTTCCTCGAAGCCGAACGAGACCTTGCGTTCCGTTTCACTGCCTGCAGACATGCGTGTCACCATACTTGCCTCGTTCACCCTAGGCTATATGCCATTGCCATGCCTGAATTGCCCGAAGTCGAGACAGTTCGCCGCGGACTGGCCCCTGTCATGGAGGGCCAGCGCATCGACCGGCTTGTCCAGAACAGACCAAATCTGAGATTTCCGTTTCCGGACCGGTTCGCCGAGCGCCTGACCGGTGCGCGTGTCCGCCACCTTGGCCGCAAGGCAAAATTCCTGACGCTCGAGCTTTCGACCGACGAGGTCCTTGTCATGCATCTCGGCATGACGGGGCGGTTTACGGTCTCCGGCGGGCAGGTGGGCGAATTCCATCACGAAACCGGCACCGATCCGCGCCACGACCATGTCGTGTTCACCCTCTCGAACGGGGCCAGCGTCACCTACAACGATCCGCGCCGTTTCGGGTTCATGGAATTGTGGCCGGCCCGGCAATTCGGGGCCTATCCAAGGTTAATCGCCATGGGGCCGGAACCGCTCTCGAACGGGTTTTCGGAAACCTATCTGAATGCGGCCCTGAAAGGGCGCAAGACACCAATCAAGTCAGCCTTGCTGGACCAGTCGGTGATCGCCGGGCTCGGCAACATCTATGTCTGCGAAGCGCTGTGGCGCGCAGGCATTTCGCCCCGGCGCAGCGCAACAACGGTGCCCGGCAAGCGGGCAGCGCGGCTTGTTCCGGCCATCAATGACGTGATCGCCGAGGCGATTGCAGCGGGCGGCTCGTCGATATCCGACTTTGCCAGTGCCAGCGGCGAACTCGGCTACTTCCAGCACACATTTGCGGTCTACGACCGCGAAGGACAGGCCTGTCCATCCTGTGCTGCGCCGATCCAGCGGATCGTCCAGTCCGGGCGTTCGAGCTTTTTCTGCAGCCATTGCCAGCGTTAGCTGCGGCGCATGCCCAGCGCGGTCAGGACATGGATGGCGGCGGTCAGGTCTTCCGGATCAGACAGCCGATCAATCAGTCGACGCGCATCGTGCCGGAGAAGCTGGACCCGCTGGCGCCGCTCGCCAGAGTCCGGCTGGGGCAGGGACAGGGGTTCGAAGAAAAACGTCACGGGCTTGGCGAGGGCAATCGCCACATCGCGCAGACGTCCGGCAGACAGGCGGCTTCGACCGGATTCGTATTTCTGGACCTGCTGGAAGGTCAGCCCGAGTGCCTCCGCAAGCGCATCCTGGGACATGCCGCGTTCGCGCCGGGCTTGTCTCACTTTCCGGCCCGTGAAACGGTCCGCCTCGGTCGGCTTTCGAACAGAATGACGGGAAGCGGCCTTGCGCATGTCCGGTCTCCGGCAGCGTGCCATGGCGCGGAAAGGCGCAGCACGAGATCAACAGACGCGCATACTACCTGTAATTGTAAATTTGGCAACCCGTTGTGAAAACTCAACTGGCGCGAGCATCTCGGCCTATTTGGGGTCGAGCCGGATGATGTCGTCCTCGGACGGCTGGGCGGTAGCTGCATCTTCGCCCGGCAGGGAAAGGCCCAGCGAGGGAGCATCCTCAAACTGGCCGCCGCCAAAACCGCCGGAGCCGATGAGCAAACCGTCCTCGTCGCCGGACTGGCCGATGCGGAGGTTCAGGGAGCCGGACTCGCTGCTCTCGGGCAGTGAGGAGGACGGCAGGCTCAGATTCAGCGATCCGGAATAATCATCCTCGACCTGCGCGGTTTCCGTGGCCACGACAGCGGTGGTGTCTTCAGCCTGCGTGCTTTCCGAACAGGCTGTTCCGGCAACACACAGGGACAGGACGGCGAAAGTCGATATCAGCTTCATGTTCATGCCCCCATTCTTGCCCCGCGCCTCAACGGCCCGCAAGCTTGTCTTGCACAGAGTCCCAGAAAACGGCCGCGATATCAATGCCGCTCAGTTTCTTGACCGCCTGCACACCAGTCGGGGAGGTGACATTCACTTCCGTCAGGCGCCCGCCAATCACGTCAATTCCGGTCAGTACGAGGCCACGCCGTTTCAACTCCGGGCCGATGGCCTCGCAGATTCTCCTGTCAGCATCGCTCAGCTCCGTGGCTTCCGCCGTGCCGCCCACGACGAGATTGGAGCGTACCTGTCCGGCTTTCGGGCGTCGGTTCAGGGCTCCGGCAGCCTCTCCGTCAATCAGGATGATTCGCTTGTCGCCTTCGCTGACGGACGGAAGAAAGGCCTGGACCATGACCGGTTCGCGCGACCGGGTGAAAAACAGTTCGGTCAACGAGTCGAAATTGGAATCGTCTTCCTTCAGGCGGAACACGCCGGCGCCGCCATGGCCGTATAGCGGCTTGATGATGATGTCCTTGTGCCGGTCGCGGAAATCCTGAATCGCGTCGAGGTCGCGAGAGACCAGCGTCGGCGGCATGAGATCCGGGAACATGAGCGGGAAAATCTTTTCCGGGCTGGACCGTACGCCGGCCGGGTCGTTTACGACGAGCGTCCTGGACGACACTTCTTCCAGCATGTGACAGGCGGTGATATAGCTCATGTCGAAGGGGGGATCCTGCCGCATCAGGATGACATCGACATCCGAAGCCAGGTCGATCCGGACGGTTTCACCGAATTGGCCGGGCGTGTCCTTCACCCGTTGAACTTTTGCCGGGCGGACCTGCGCCGTCACCCGGCCGCCCTCGATGCTCATGGCCTCGGGGCCGTAGACGAACAATTCCATGCCACGGGCCTGCGCGACCTCGGCAAGGGCGAAAGTGGTGTCCCCGTCAATATTGACGGATTCCAGCGGATCCATCTGGATCGCAACGCGAAGGCTCATCGGCGGCTCCGTTCAAGGGGCCGCCGCCCGATAGGGCCGGCCCGGCTAGTAACTTGCGCCGATCAGTTCCCCGTCGGCCCCGGAGTCATATGAGGCATCAGGTGCGGTTTGATAAGGGGGCGTCCCTTGCAAGGTGGGCGCGGCCTGCTGTGTGCGTCCGTCACGAATGCGGACATAAGACACGACCTGCCGGACGCCGCCCACCACGCTCGCCTCCTCGGCCGCGCGTTTCAGCTCATCCGCCGTCCGGGCGATGCCCATCAGGTACACGACGCCATCATAGGTCTCGATATTGTAGTTGAGGCTCTTCACGGTGCTGGAGCCGACGAGGCGGGCGCGAACGCGGGCAGTGATCAGTTCGTCGGATACATTGGCCAGGAAACCGCCGGGTGGCTGGATCTTGATTTCGTTCGCCACGTCGCGTGTCAGCGGCGAGGTCCAGGCGATGCCTTCTGCCAGCACGCGCTCTTCCGGCGTGTTGACCCGCCCGGACAGCAGGACAAGGCCGCCGGTGACTTCCACATCGACCTCGCCGAAACGGTTGGCGCTCTCCGACAGGAGCTTGCTCTTGATCTCGTTCGAGGCGGTCGCGTCATCGACAGCCTCGCCGAGGGATTTTTCCTGGGCGGCCGCGACCCCGACCGCACCGGCCGTACCGATGGCGGCCACGGCGCATCCTCCAAGAGGGGCGGCAAACAAGAAGGCGGCAGCAGCAAGTGGCAGGCGCATGAAACTCTACTCCATCAGCGGTAAACTTGGCGTCGTCCTATGGCATGAGGATACGGCGAAATTCTGGCAAGCACTGCACAGGTGAAACTTTCGAAAGAATTCGGCCTGGTGCCCGGTGAACACCGACTCATTTGGCTGGTTGTTCGGCGGGGCGGATGCTATTATCTTGTCGGTACGTAAAAGAAGGAACCGGACCCCTGACCCCCAGCGCCCCACGGCTGCAGCCTGCCCAGCCGGCCACGCTTGATGAAATTCGCACTGTGGCTGAATCCCTCGCCAAGTCCCTTGAGGACGACAAGGCCGAGGACATTCTCTTCATCGACCTCGACGGCAAATCCTCTCTCGCAGATTTCATGATCATCGCATCGGGACGGTCCGGCCGTCACGTCGCTGCGCTTGCCGATCATGTGGTGCAGGACGTCAAGAAGCTGACAGGCCGTCCTGCCAGCGTGGAAGGCATGCCGAATGCCGATTGGGTGCTGATCGATACAGGGGATGTGATCATCCATCTGTTCCGGCCGGAAGTCCGCGAATTCTACAATCTTGAAAAGATATGGGCGTCCAGCGATGCCCATCGCACACCGGTCAACTAGCATCCCGACATGCGAATCCTGTTGCTCGTTGTTGGCCGGATGAAAACCGGGCCCGAACGTGACCTTGTTGATGAATATCTGAAGCGCGCCGGGCCGATTGCACGTTCGCTGGGATTTCGCGGGATCGAGGAAGTCGAAGTCGCCAGCGGCGGGGGACTGGATGCCGAGGCAGAGCGGATTCTCGCCAAGCTGCCGACGGGTGCCAAATGCATCAGGCTGGATGAATTCGGCCGGGCGCAGCGATCACGTGACTTTGCCGGAAACCTGTCGAAATGGCGCGATCAGGGCGTTCCGGACCTGGTTTTCCTGATTGGCGGGGCAGAAGGCTATGGAGACAGTGTTCGGTCTTCCGTGCCGGATACCATGGCATTCGGTCCGCAGACCTGGCCGCACCGTTTTGTCCGGGTGATGCTGGCCGAACAGCTGTACCGTGCTGTCTCGATCCTTGCCGGTACGCCATATCACAAGGATTAGGCCCTATCCTGCATACAGGGACGGTTGCGGCATCAGGACCATGGCGAAGGCAATCACCGCCAGAAGGCCCATCACGCCGATGGACAGAAGTCTCGTCAGGGATATGGGGTGGCTCACTTTCCGGTCCTTTCCTCTTGTCCCACGCAGATGGGGACACACTGCCTTCATGAACACTCTTCTAACGGAATAGGTTCCATGCGCGGCACGCATGGGGCGATTTGAAGGCAGGGCGTTAGGTTTTGTTGATCCTTGCAAGAACCCGGCCTACAGCTGGGGTCTGCACAGGCAGAACGCGGTGGGAGGCGGAATTCATGTCGGCATTGAGAGACTTCCTGAAAGTCTATTGGCCCCTCGTGGCCGTTGCGTTTGCAGGCGTCCTGCTGGCGCTCATGCTGATGGATCCGGCACCGCCAAAAACCATCAGGTTTGCCGCCGGCAGCCCGGGCGGCGCGTATCATGCCTTTGCCGAACGCTATCAGCGCCTGTTGGCGGAAGAGGGGGTCGAGGTCGAACTGGTGGAAACCCAGGGCTCGATCGACAATTTGCGTCTGCTCGATGATTCCGAAGTGGATGTCGGCCTCGTCCAGGGCGGCCTGTCCACTCCGCGGGACGAGGAAAAGCTGCGGTCGCTGGGGGGCCTGTTCCCTGAACCTTTCTGGGTGTTCGTACGCCAGGACGTCGAAGCCGAAACCCTGGGCGATCTGAGAAATCTCCGCATGGCGGTCGGCGGGCAGGGTTCCGGCACACGCATGCTCGCACTCGAGCTGGAAACCGATTATGGCGGGGAATGGGTGGATGCGTCTCGCCTCTCCCTGTCGGGGAATGCAGCCGCGACGGCCCTGCTCGCCGGGGAGATCGACGCGGCGGCCTTCGCGGCATCGATCGAGGCATCCTATGTCGACCGGTTGCTACGCAGCGATGAGGTTCGCCTGATGCGATTCGACCGGGCGCCGGCGTTGGCCCGGCGCCATGAGGCGCTCTCCGACATCGTTCTGCTGCGCGGCGTTGTCGATATCGGCCTCAATGTGCCGGCGGAAGATGTGCCTTTGGTTGCGCCGGTCGCCCAACTGGTCGTGCGCAAGGATTTGCACCCGGCCATCGAATCCCTGCTGATGGATGCCGCCATGGCCATTCACTCCGAGGGCACCTTGCTGGCCGCCGGTGGGCAGTATCCAGATCCGGATGTGACAGATCTGCCAATCACGGACCAGGCGCGTCGCTACTATCAGGACGGTCCGTCCTTTCTACGCCGCTACTTCTCCTTCGATGTCGCAAACTTTCTCGAGCGGGCCTGGATACTTGCCATTCCTCTGCTGACCCTCCTGTTCCCGCTGGTGCGGGTGGCCCCGCCGATCTATCGCTGGCGTGTGCGGCGAAAGATCTATGTCTGGTATGCCGACCTGCGAGAACTGGAAGATCGCGGACGCGCCGCCGAAACACCGGAATCGTGCAGCAGGGTTCTGGATGATCTGGAAAACCTGCAGGCGGAAATCGGGGCCGTCGAAGTGCCCCTGTCCTATACGGACGACCTGTATCGCCTGCGCAGCCATGTCGAGTTCGTCAAGCAGCTGGTGCGCGGGCGCAATCCCGTGGCCGTCGCCGGCTGAGGTGGCCACCTCACTGAATATTGCCGTCGCCGGCGCCGGCATTGGCGGCCTCGCGGCTGCCGCCTTGCTGGCGCGTCAGGGCCATCAGGTCACGGTGTTCGATCAGTTCGACGCGCCCCAGCCTGTCGGTTCAGGATTGATCCTGCAGGAAACCGGTCTGGCGATTCTGGGTGAACTGGGCCTCCGGAGCGATGCGCAGCGGCTAGGTGCCCCGCTTCGCAGGTTGCACGGCGAGTCGGTCGGGTCGGGCCGGACCGTTCTGGATGTGCGCTATGGTGCGTTGCGGCCCGGCCTCTGCGGAGTCTCGGTCCAGCGGCCGGCCCTTTTCAATCTCGTGCATGACGCGGCCAGAGCTTCCGGTGCGGGCATCATAGTTTCCACGCGGATTATTTCGGCGCATGCTGCCACGGGCTATGTGACAACCGGGGCAGGGGACACGCTCGGCCCGTTCGACCTGGTCGTGGATGCTCTTGGCGTGCGCTCGCCGCTCTCGTCACGCCCCCGCACATCGCTGGCCTATGGTGCGTTGTGGGCCACGCTTCCTTGGCGGGATGGTCTGGGGTTTGAAAAGGATGCGCTGTCGCAGAAATACCGGCAGGCAAGGCAGATGGCCGGCGTGATGCCGTCCGGACGTCTGACGGAATACGATCCCGAAACGCTGACCTATTTCTGGTCGATCCGGGCGGACCAGCATGCCACGTGGAAACAGGCATCGCTCGAAGCCTGGAAACGCGAGGCCATCGAGCTCTGGCCGGAGACGGCCCCCCTGCTGGACGAGATCCAATCCCATGACCAGTTGACCTTTGCCCGCTATGATCATCGCACCCACGCGCCGGTCGTGAATCAGAGGCTGGTCCATGTTGGTGACAGCTGGCATGCGGCCAGTCCGCAATTGGGGCAGGGGGCAAACATGGCCCTTCTGGATGCGTATGCGCTGGCGCGTGCGCTGGGTCAGCCTGATGCGCTCGATCGTCAGCTCGGGCACTACAAGGCGATGCGGGCGGGTCATGTTCGCCTGTTCCAATTGATGAGCTGGATGTTCACGCCCGTCTATCAGTCTGATTCCGCGGCGCTGGCCTGGTTGCGGGACTGGCTCGCCGCGCCGATCAGCCGCGTGCCGCCTGCGCCGCAAATACTGGCCGCCATGGTGTCGGGCGGACTCGGCAGTCCACTGAAACGGCTCGGCCTGTCGCCCGGCGATCAGTCGCCCAGCGATTTCAATCGGTAGAGCAGGTCCAGCGCTTCGCGCGGTGTCAGGGAATCCGGATCAATCTGTTCCAGCAGCAGGTCAGCTTCGGACGGGCCGGTGTCCCGAACGTCATCATCTTCCGTGTCCGGCCCAAGCGAGGCCGCGGCGAACAGGGGCAGGCTTTCCGGCGCGCCCGGTTCGGCTTCCAGCTGTTTCAGGATCTGTCCGGCGCGTTTCACGGCCTTCTTTGGCAGGCCGGCCAGCTTGGCCACCTGCACGCCGTAGGATTTGTCGGCCGGGCCCGGCTGGACTTCATGCAGGAAGACGAGATCGTCCTTCCATTCCTTTGCCCTGAGGGATGCATTTGCTGCTCCGGGCAGGTCCTCCACCAGCTTTGTCAGCTCGTGATAATGTGTGGCAAAAAGGGCGCGCGACCGGTTGACCGAGTGCAGGTGCTCGACTGCGGCCCAGGCAATCGCCAGACCGTCCCAGGTTGATGTGCCGCGCCCCACTTCATCCATGATGACAAAGCTTCGCTCGGTTGCCTGATTGAGGATCGCCGCGGTTTCCACCATCTCCACCATGAAGGTCGATCGGCCCCGGGCCAGGTCATCCGATGCGCCGACCCGGCTGAAAATGCGGTCGCACAGGCCGAGCGTCAGCGCGCGGGCGGGGACGAACAGGCCTGCCTGTGCCAGGATCACCGCGAGGGCGGCCTGTCTCAGATAGGTCGACTTGCCGGCCATGTTCGGGCCGGTTACCAGCAGGAGCCGGGTGCCGGGCTCGTTGCCGCTCAGGTCAAGATGGTTGGCCGTGAAGCCCTGGCCATCCTTCTTGAGCGCGGCCTCGACAACGGGATGGCGCAGACCGGTTGCCGCGAAGCTGGTATCGTCCGTCAAGACAGGCCTGACCGCATCAGCCTCAAAGGCCCATTCGGCGGAAGCTGCTGCAACATCAAGTTCGGCAATTGCCGCTGCCGTACGCGAAAGCGATGCGGTCAACTGGTCGATCCGCTCACAGAGCGAATCGAAGATGGCCAGTTCCCGGGCCTTTGCCTCGTCCTCGGCGCGAGAAATCTTGCCGGCAAGTTCCGAAAGCTCCTGCGTCGAGAAGCGGACATTGCTGGCCAGCGTCTGGCGATGGATGAAGGTTTCCGACAGAGGCGGCTTCATCAACGGGTCGCCATGACGGGCCGGCACATCCACAAAATAGCCAAGCACATTGTTGAACTTGATCTTCAGTGCGGCAATGCCGGTTTCCTCGGCATAGCGCGCCTGCAGGGCTGCGATGATCTGGCGGCTGTCATCGCGCAGGCCTCGCGCCTCATCCAGAGCGGCGTCCCAGCCGGGCGCAACAAAGCCGCCATCCCGGGCCAGCGTCGGCGGGTTTTCAGACAAGGCTGCGTCAAGGTCGCGGGCGAGCGCCGCCAACGCGTCACTGTTGCGCAGATCGAGCGCCGCGATCGCCTCGGCGATCTTCGGTGGCAGGCCGGACGCGGTCTCTGCCAGCCGGACGGCAGCGTCATGGGCGGCGGTCAGGGCGCGGCCGATACCGACCAGGTCCCGCGGACCGCCCCGGCCCAGCCTGAGCCGCGTGCGGGCGCGTTCAAGGTCCGGCGCCGCTTTCAGGCTGGCGCGGACGGATTCGACCGTGTCGCGATCATCGGCGAACCAGGATACCGCGTCGAACCGGGCCTCGATCTCTGACCGGTCGACAGAGGGGCGGGCCAGCCGCGCGGCCAGCAGGCGCGCGCCCGGCGCGGTCACCGTGCGGTCGATCGTGCCCAGAAGGGATCCGGCCCGCTCGCCCCGCATGGATCGATCGATCTCCAAACTCGTCCGGGTCGCCGGATCAATCGCCAAATGACCTTCGGCGCGCGCGCGGACGGGCGGGTCGAGGCGGATGTCGCTTCCGGCCTGGGTCAGCTTCACATAGTCCAGCAACAGGCCGATGGCGGCGAGTTCCGCACGGCTGAAATCCCCGAACGCATCCAGCGCCGCAACGCCATAGGTTTCCTTCAGCAGCGCTTCGCCATTCTTGTGGGTGGCGCTGCGGGCCGGCCGGAAGGTGACCGGCGCGCTCGATAGCGCGGTGGCATTCGCAATCACGGCCTGGTCCAGATCGCCGTCGGACACCAGCAATTCCGACAGGGGGTACGCCATCAGGCTGTCGGCCAGCGTTTCGGCCGGCAGGGCGGTCACGTCGAACCGGCCGGTAGAGACGTCGCACACTGCAATTGCGGCTTCGGTGCCGCCACTGCCCAGGGCGATGGCGGCCAGCGCCTGGTCCTGCCGGGCCGGCAGGAGGGCGTCCTCGGTCAGGGTGCCCGGGGTGACGATGCGAACGATGTCCCGATTCACAATCGCCTTCGACCCGCGCTTCTTGGCTTCAGCCGGTGTCTCGGTCTGCTCGCACACGGCCACCCGGCATCCGGCCTTGATCAGACGGGCCAGATATCCTTCGGCGGCATGATAGGGCACGCCCGCCATTGGAATCGGCTTGCCCTCATATTCACCGCGCGAGGTCAGCGTGATGTCCAGCACACGGGCCGCTTCCACGGCGTCCTCGAAGAACAATTCGTAGAAATCGCCCATCCGGAAAAACAGCAACGCATCATCGTGCCGGGCCTTGATGGACAGGTATTGCGCCATGAACGGGCTTGGCGCGGGAGAGGGTTTTGCAGGGACAGCGGTATCAGCCATGGGCGGGGACGCTACCGCCAGCGCGGGAGATTCGCAAAGCCTCGCACCAGCTTGCCCGTGACAAAGTGATCATATCGCAGGAATCGGCTTGTTTTACGGTTGGCATGCCTCTCGCACCGGCCTAGTTTGCCGCCTTAATTGAAACTTTTTGCAACAACGGAATTGCCGCGCAATGACCACCAAACGGCCGAGCTTCACCGATCAGGAAGCCCTCGATTTCCACTCGCAGCCACATGCCGGCAAGATCTCCATGGTGCCGACAAAGCCAATGGGCACCCAGCGGGACCTTTCGCTTGCCTACAGTCCCGGCGTTGCAGTGCCCGTTCTGGCCATCGCGGAAGATGAAGACAAGGCGTACGACTACACTGCCAAGGGCAACATGGTCGCCGTGATCTCCAATGGTACGGCCATTCTGGGGCTCGGAAATCTGGGGCCAATGGCGTCAAAGCCGGTGATGGAAGGCAAGTCGGTCCTGTTCAAGCGGTTTGCCGACATTGACAGTTTCGATGTCGAGGTCAGCACGACCGATGTCGAGGAGTTCATCACCACGGTACGCAATATCGGCGCGACCTGGGGTGGCATCAATCTGGAAGACATTTCCTCGCCGGACTGTTTCATCATCGAGAGCCGCCTGCGCGAAGATCTCGACATTCCGGTGTTCCATGACGACCAGCACGGCACGGCCATCATCGCCGCAGCCGGCCTGATCAATGCCTGCCACATTACCGGCCGCAAGATGGAGGACCTGAAGGTTGCCGTCTCCGGGGCAGGGGCGGCCGGCCTGTCTTGCGCCGGGCTGATCCGTCATCTGGGCGTTAAGGCCGAGAACATCCTGATGTGCGACTCTTCGGGTGTGGTCTATGAAGGCCGCACGGAGAAGATGGACCAGTTCAAGTCCGCTTTCGCGGTCAAGACAACGAAGCGCACGCTGGCCGAGGCCGTTGACGGTGCGGACGTATTGCTGGGCCTGTCGGTCAAGGGCGCCGTAACCAAGGACATGGTGAAGTCCATGGCCAAGAATCCGATCATCTTCGCCATGGCCAATCCGGATCCGGAAATCACGCCGGAAGACATCAAGTCCGTTCGTGACGACGCCATCATCGCCACCGGCCGGTCGGACTATCCCAACCAGGTCAATAACGTCCTCGGTTTCCCCTATATCTTCCGTGGTGCGCTCGATGTGCGCGCCCGCGGCATAAATGAGGAAATGAAGGTCGCCGCTGCCCAGGCGCTCGCGGAACTTGCCCGCGAGGACGTCCCCGACGAGGTTGCCGCCGCCTATCATGGTGCCCGGCCCAGCTTCGGCCGCGACTATATCATCCCGACACCGTTCGATCCGCGCCTGATCAGCTTCATTCCGCCCTTCGTGGCGCAGGCGGCGATGGACACGGGCGTAGCCCGCAAGCCGATCGACGACATGGAAGCCTATCGCCACTCGCTGGCGCGCCGGGCAGACCCATCGGCCTCCTTCATCCAGGGCGTGCAGGCACGCTGCAAGGAGCTTCAGCGCCGGATCGTCTTTGCGGAAGGCGAGGAACCGGCCGTGGTCCGCGCTGCGTTCAGCTTCAAGAATCAGGGCCTCGGCCATCCGATCCTGATCGGCCGCGAAGCCCAGGTCGAGCGGGCCATGGAACAGATGGGCATCCAGCCCGGTACGCTCGAAATCCTCAATGCGCGCCTGTCGGACAACAATCCGGTCTATACGGACATGCTGTATGCCCGCCTCCAGCGCGATGGCTATCTCAAGCGGGATGCCCAACGGCTCGTCAATCAGGATCGCAACGTGTTCGGGTGCTGCATGCTGAAGAATGGCGACGCAGACGGCATGGTGACGGGTGTGACCCGGAACTATGATGTGGCGCTGAACGATTCCCTGCTGGTGCTCGATCCGCTGCCCGGCCAGGCCGTGATCGGCATGTCCATGGTGATCAATCGAGGCCGGACGGTCTTCATCGCCGATACCAGCGTTACCGAACTGCCGCAGGGCGAGGACCTCGCCAACATCGCCATCGAGTCGGCGCGCTCCGTTCGCTCGCTTGGCTTCTCGCCGCGTGTGGCTTTCCTGTCCTATTCGACCTTCGGAAATCCGATGGGCGAGCGGGGGGAAAAGGTGCGTGATGCCGTGGCGATCCTGGACAGCATGAAGAATATCGATTTCGAATATGAGGGCGACATGAGCGCCGATGTCGCGCTGAACCCCAGCCACAAGCTGCTCTATCCGTTCTCCCGCCTGACCGGTCCGGCAAACGTGCTCGTGATGCCGGCCATTCATGCAGCCTCCATTTCCACCAAGCTTCTGGAATCGATGAGCCGTGCCACGGTGATCGGGCCCATGCTTCTGGGTCTGGAAAAGCCGGTCCAGATCGCGTCGCTCGGCGCAACGGTTGGTGATATCGTGAACTTGGCAACCATCGCCGCGTTTGACGTCGATCACGTTCACGGCGCCTGACAGCGGCTGGCGAAATTACCCTGCGTCAGGACTCGCCCGTCGCGAGTCCGGCACCTATAGTCATGTCCAGCATATGGACCATTGGGAGGCCCGAAGAGCATGAAAGAATACAAGCAATTCTACATTGATGGCGCATGGGTGGACCCTGTGGAGCCGCGCACGATGGAAGTCGAGAATCCGGCGACCGAAGAAAGCTTTGCGGTCATCTCCATTGGGTCGAAGGCGGATGTGGACAAGGCCGTGGCCGCAGCCAAGGCCGCATTCCCGTCCTTCTCCCAGACCAGCGTCGAATATCGCGCGGAGCTGTTGGAGAAGATCGCCGCCGGAATCAAGGCGCGCATGCCGGAAATGGCCGAGGCGATCTCCAGTGAAATGGGCGCCCCGATGTGGTTGGCCAATGCGGCCCAAGTGCCGGCCGGTATGGGCCATTTCGCGACGATGGCGGCGATCCTGCGCGACTATCAATTCGAGGAACTGAAAGGCACCACGCTGCTTCGCAAGGAGCCGATCGGTGTCTGTGGCTTCATCACGCCCTGGAACTGGCCGCTCAACCAGATTGCCTGCAAGGTGGCCCCGGCCATCGCGGCTGGCTGCACCATGGTGCTGAAACCGTCCGAAATCGCCCCGCTCGATGCGATGATCCTGACGGAGATCATGCATGAGGCCGGCGTGCCGAAAGGCGTGTTCAACCTCGTCAATGGCGACGGTCCGGGCGTTGGCGCTTCACTTTCCGCGCACCCGGATGTCGACATGATGAGCTTCACAGGCTCCACCCGCGCCGGCGTGCTGGTGGCCCAGGCGGCCGCGCCGACTGTCAAGCGCGTCGCTCAGGAACTGGGCGGCAAGAGCCCGAACATCATCCTGCCTTCGGCTGACCTCGAAAAGGCCGTGGGCGGCGGCGTCATGCAGATGATGACCAATTCGGGCCAGTCCTGTAACGCCCCGTCCCGCATGTTCGTGCAGAAAGACCAGCAGGAACAGGCCATGGCCATCGCCAAGGCCGCTGCAGAATCGGTCAAGGTGATGATGCCGGGTGAGGCAACGCCGGGTGCCATCGGCCCGATTTCGAATGGCAACCAGTATCAGAAGGTGCAGGATCTCATTCAGAAGGGGATCGAGGAAGGCGCGACCCTGGTCGCAGGTGGTCCCGGCCGCCCGGAAGGCTTCAACAAGGGCTATTTCGCCCGTCCGACCGTGTTCGCGAACGTCACCAATGACATGACCATCGCCCGCGAGGAAATCTTCGGGCCCGTGCTCGTGATGATCCCGTACGAGGATGTCGACCATGCGGTCGAGATGGCCAATGACACGGTCTATGGCCTCGCTGGATACGTCCAGGGTCCGGAAGACGAAGCCCGCAAGGTCGCCAATCGCATCCGCGCCGGCCAGATCCAGGTCAATGGCGCCCGCCCGGACTTTACGGCGCCCTTTGGTGGGTATGGCCAGTCCGGCAATGGTCGCGAATGGGGCGAGTATGGCTTCGAGGAATTCCTCGAAATCAAGGCCGTCATGGGCTACAAGGCTGCCTGACCGGAGCCTGTTTCTCTTACGAAGGGGCGGCTGGAAGGCCGCCCTTTTTCATGGCCCCGTCAGCTGCCCTCGGGAACGATCTGCTCGCTGAAACGTGATGCCGGTTCAACTGGCGTTCAGCAGGTTTCCCCCATAAGCTGCTGAGACGATTGCTTTTGGAGGGATGTTCCCATGACCAGATTCCTGCCGATCAGCGCGCTTGCCGGGCTTGTCCTGTTGGGGGCCTGTGCCACCGCGACGCCGTACCAGGCTGCCACGCCGGACAGCAATCGGGGCTATTCCGAGCAACAGATCGAATCCAACCGGTTCCAGGTCCAGTTCTCGGGCAATTCGCTGACAGACCGGAAAACGGTGGAAACCTATCTGCTCTATCGCGCCGCCGAGCTTACCCGCCTCAATGGCTATGACCATTTCCGGGTCGTGCGCCGGGAGACCGATTCCGAAAGCCGGCTCGTTCCGGTCGGCAGCAGTGCCTATTCGCCCTTCTACGACCATTTTCATCTCCATTACGCTTATTATGGCCCGCACGCCGCGTATTACCGCAACCCGTTCCACCGCCCGCGCGTGGGCACGCTTGGCTATTATGACCCCTATTGGGGCGGACCCTCGGAGTATCGCGAGCGCACCCGCTATGTCGCGTCTGCCGAAATCCTGATGGGCAAGGGCGAGAAGCCGGCCGATGCCGCCTATTTCGACGCCGAGCAAGTGGTCTTCAATCTCAGCGGAAACATTGTCCGCCCGCAGGAGCGCTAGGCCGCAACCCTGCATATCCGCATTCCAGCCCCGCCCCACCGGCGGGGTTTTTTCTGGTCCGGGTACTGGTGTTTTCGAACCGAAGGACCCAGATTGGCCGACTCGACCGTCAGGGGAAACCGCCCACCCATGCCCGACAGTGAAATGCCATCCCCTCAGCCCCGCATTGTGACGGGCGCCCACGGCCGATCCGTTCCGGGGCGAACGGAGATGGTGATCATGGTCGCCGCCCTGATGGCGCTTAACGCGCTGGCCATCGACATCATGTTGCCGGCGCTTGGCGAGATCGCGGCCTCGCTCGGCCTGTCCGACAGCGCGCCCGGCGATGCCAACCGGCAACAGATGATCGTTTTTGCCTACATTCTCGGCTTCGGGGCGCCCCAGCTTATCTGGGGGCCAGTGTCGGACCGGTTCGGTCGCCGGCTCCCGCTGTTCATCAGCCTGTCCGGCTATATCCTGACTGCGCTGCTCTGTGTCCTGATGAAGGATTTCACGGCTCTTCTGATTGCGCGCTTCTTGCAGGGAGTGTTCGCGTCCGGCGCACGTCTCGTGGCGGTGTCCGTCGTTCGAGACCTGTATGCCGGCCGCCAGATGGCCGGCTTCATGTCCCTGGTCATGACCATATTCATGATCGTGCCCATGATCGCGCCGGCGATTGGTCAGGTCATCCTGTTCGTGGCGCCCTGGCAGTGGATTTTCGGCGTGCTGGCGCTGTTTGGCGGGGCACTGCTCGCCTGGACGTGGATGCGCCTTCCAGAGACGCTGGGAGAGGACTCGCGCACGCCGCTCAACCTTGAGTCCGCATTCCGCAGCTACCTGACTGTCGGCCGCAGCCGCGTGACCTTTGGCTATATGTGCGCGTCCGGCATCATATTCGGTGCACTGTTCTCCTTTATCGGATCCTCCGAACAAGTCTTCCGCGATGTGTTCGGACAGGAGGAATCCTTTGCCTTCTGGTTTGCGGGCATTGCGGCCGCGCTGGCCGCAGCCAATTTCCTGAATTCGCGCGTCGTGGAACGGATCGGCATGCGCCGCATGAGCCATGGGGCCATGGTGTTCTTCCTGATCATGTCGTCTGCGCTGGTCGTGATCACGCTTCTGTTCGGCGAAAGCCTCTACTGGTTCTTCCCGATGTTTGCGCTGACCTTTGCCTGTTTCGGCCTGATGGGCGCAAACTTCTCGGCGCTGGCAATGGAGCCACTCGGCAAGATTGCGGGCACGGCGTCCGCTGCCTACGGGTTTGCCACCACAACCGTGTCCAGCCTGCTCGGCATGGCCATCGGCAGCTTCTACAATGGCTCGACACTGCCCCTGATGATTGGCTTTGTCTGTCTCGGTCTCGGATCCCTGATGGTCGTGCTGATGACGGAGAAGGGACAGCTGTTCAGTTCCCGCTAGGGGGCCCGCTTCCGCCGGGTCGCAGGTTCGCGCACCCGCGAAAGCGGGCGGACCTGGCTTTCCAGATGTTCGATGATCAGGCCGGCAATATCCTTGCCGGTCGAGGATTCAATGCCTTCGAGGCCGGGGGAGGAATTCACCTCCAGGACTTTCGGTCCGTTATCTGTCTGCAGAAGGTCAACGCCCGCCACACGCAAGCCCATCACCTTGGCGGCCTCCCGGGCGGTATCGCGTTCCTGCCGCGTCAGCTTGATGGTCGAGGCCGTACCGCCACGATGCAGATTGGAGCGGAACTCCCCCTTCTGCGCCTGGCGCTTCATTGCGCCGACCACCTTGTTGCCGATCACGAAGGCGCGCACATCGGATCCGGCTGCCTCCTCGACAAATTCCTGCACCAGAAAGTTCGCATCGAGCCCGCGAAACGCGTCGATCAGGCTTTCGGCGGCCTTGCGGGTCTCGGCCAGCACCACGCCTTTGCCCTGCGTGGACGAAAGCAGCTTCACGACAACTGGCGCGCCGCCGGCCAGCGAGATCAGATCCTTGGTGTCTTTCGGGCTGTGCGCGAAGGCGGTCACGGGCATATCGATCTTGGCGCGCGCCAGCAATTGATGCGCCATCAGCTTGTCGCGCGAATGGCCGATCGAACTGGCCCCGTTGAGGCAGAAGGCGCCCGTGTTCGAGAATTGCCGCAGCACGGCCAGGCCGTAGTCGGTGATGCCGGCCCCGATCCGCGGAATGACGGCGTCATAGCGCGGCAGCGCCTTGCCATCATAATGCACTTCCGGATGCGTCGTGCCGATCTGCATGTAGCAGCGGGCTGTGTCGATCGCTTCGATGACATGCCCCCTGGCCTGTGCGGCCTCGATCAGGCGCTGGCTGGAATAGTTCTTCGGTTCCCGGGTCAGCAGTGCGATCCGAAGGGGCCGTTTGACCGGCTTCTTCTTGGGCAGGCCGGAATAGGCGGCAAAGTCCAGTTTCGGCTGGCGGAAGGAGGCATTGGCATCCACAATCATGTCCGGCTGGATCGCGCCGCGCCCGAACAGCATGCGATAGGACATGCTCTCCCGATTGGTCAGGGTCAGCTGGATCGGCCAGCGCCGCCCGCCCATGTCCACATCGGTCTGGATCACATAGCGCAGCTCGGTTTCGCCGTTTGAACTGGTCACGTCGCGCCGGTCCACGACCGGCGCAGAACAGGTCACCTCCAGCGCTGGATTGTTCGGGTCCGGCTGGATCAGGAAGCGCACCTGCGGCGCATCCGACGGGCCGAAAGGCTCGATGATGCTGGCATGCAGCGCAGATGTCCGCGCGCCGGTATCCACCTTCGCCTTGATGGCTGGCAGGCCGAGATCGGGCAGCGCGAGCCACTCTTCCCAGCCGAGTTCAAAAGGTTTGGAATGGGGCATCGCGAAAGCCTCCCTGCTTGTTCGGGCCCGATAAAGGCGAACCGTCAGGTATTCAATCTACAATGCGCAGAATGTAGGGCTCAGCCCTCAACCAGCCATGCCTTTTCCACGATGCTGACCACGTCGCCCATGATCTCGGTGATCTTGAAATCCTTCGGCGTATAGACGCGGGCGATGCCCATCTGGCGCAGGGCGCGGGAATCTTCCGGCGGGATGATGCCGCCCACAACGACGGGCACATTGTCGAGTCCGGCCTTGCGAAGCTCGGCAATCGTCTCGCGCACCAGATCCAGATGGCTGCCGGACAGGATCGACAGGCCGACGACATGGGCATTGTTCTCCTTTGCCTGCGCGGCGATCTCGGACGGCGTGAAGCGGATGCCCTCATAGACGACATTCATGCCCACTTCCCGGCCGCGCGCTGCGATCTGCTCGGCGCCATTGGAGTGGCCATCAAGGCCGGGCTTGCCAAGCACATAGGTCAGCTGGCGGCCAAGCGCTTCGGAAACGCGCTCCACCTGCTTGCTTACCTCTGCAATGTTCTCCTCGCCTTCGGTCTTGATAACCATGGCGACGCCCGTCGGTGCACGGAATTCGCCGAATACTTCCCGCATTGCGGTGCCCCATTCGCCGGTTGTAACGCCGGCCTTTGCGCAGGCAATCGATGGCTCCATGATGTTCGTGCCGTCGCGCGCGGCCTGTTTCAGATTGGCGAGCGCTTCATCTGCCGCAGCCTGGTCGCGCTGGCTGCGCCACTCCTTCAGGTCGCGGACCTGCGCGGATTCCTCGGCAGGATCGACCGTCTGGATTGCGCCATCGCCTGCGCCCAGCGGGCTGGCTTCGCTTTCGGTGTAGCGATTGACACCCACCACGGTCAGCTCACCGCTCTCGATGGCCTTGATGCGCTCGATATGCGCGCCGACCAGGCTTTCCTTCATGAAGTCGATCGACTGGGTCGCCCCGCCGCGCGCATCAATATCGGCCAGCGTGTCGCGGGCCAGCGCTTTCAGCTCTTCGGTCTTGGATTCGATGACATGGCTGCCATCGAAGATGTCTTCAAACTCCAGCAAATCCGTTTCATAGGCCAGGATCTGCTGCAGGCGCAGAGACCATTGCTGGTCCCATGGCCGCGGCAGACCGAGCGCCTCGTTCCAGGCGGGCAATTGCAGGGCGCGGCACCGGGCCTTCTTCGACAGTGTCACCGCCATCGCCTCGATCAGGATGCGATAGACATTGTTTTCAGGCTGGGGTTCGGTCAGGCCCAGCGAATTGACCTGCACCCCATAGCGGAACAGCAGGGCTTTGGGACTTGTCACACCATAGCGTTCGCGCCCGATCTCTTCCCAAAGTTCCACAAAGGCACGCATTTTACAAAGTTCTGTAACGAAACGCACTCCAGCATTCACGAAGAAGGAAATCCGTCCGAACACGGTCTCAAAGTCTGATTCCGGAACCTGCCCGCCCGCTTTCACCGTATCCAGCACGGAAATGGCGGTCGCCAGCGCATAGGCCAGCTCCTGTTCCGGCGTCGCGCCCGCTTCCTGCAGATGGTAGGAGCAGACATTCATCGGATTCCATTTCGGGACTTCGGTATAGCACCAGCTGACCATATCGGAAATCAGGCGCAGGCTGGGTTCCGGCGGGAACACATAGGTCCCGCGGGACAGGTATTCCTTCACGATGTCGTTCTGTGTGGTGCCGCGCAGCTTCTTGCGGTCATCGCCGCGCTCATCTGCCAGTGCCACATACAGCGCCAGCATCCAGGCCGCCGGCGCGTTGATCGTCATGGACGTGTTCATTTCCTCCAGCGGCAACTGGTCGAACAGTTTGCGCATGTCTCCGAGGTGCTTCACGGGCACCCCCACCTTGCCGACTTCGCCCTTCGACAGGATGTGATCGGCGTCGTAAGCGGTCTGGGTGGGCAGATCGAACGCGATGGAGAGGCCGGTCTGGCCCTTGGCAAGATTGCCGCGATAGAGTTCGTTGGACTTTGCCGCCGTCGAATGGCCGGCATAGGTCCGGAATATCCACGGGCGGTCCGGCGCGTGCTGGTATGTCTTGTCCATGTCTGCCACGGATATCTCCCCTTGTTATGTTGCGGCGCAGCATGCCGTGTGCCACGTCACAAGGCAAGCGTCCGTGCTTGCGTCAGGATGTCTGAGCAACCAGATGAAAGCGAGAGGAGTCCGAACGTGTCCCAGCCTTCCAGCCCGATCCAGACCGCCCTTCTGCTGCGGGTGCTCGCCCTGATTGCGTTCCCGTTGGGCGTGGTCGTTGCTGCCCTGATGGAGCGCAGTGTCCTGACCATCGCGGCACTGGCCGCCGGCATGCTGGTCACCAGCTGGGTTGAGCGGTTCCGGCTGCATCGCGTGGCAGGTCATGAAGGCTATCCGCAGGTCACGGGCCTTCTGCCGGGTTTCGCCATACGCGCGGGCCTGCTCGCGGGCCTGTTCATTGTCTGCCTCGGCATATTGGCGCTGTTCCGGGAGACGGCGCTCGCGCGGGGCGTCGGACTCGTGGATGCCGGTCTGGTTTGCGCCGTGACCGGTCTCGCCCTTCTGGCCAATGGCATCAGCGCGCGGATTGCCGGATCACAGGTTGCGGCCGTGATGAGCCAGTTCCGGGCCGGGTTTCCCGCCGAAGGATCCGCCCCCGCCAGGGAGGGGTCGGGAGACATCATTGAGGGAGAAGTGCTGGACCGGGACTAGGTCAGTCATTCCGTTAGCGTAAACATTTCAGGCGCGCAGGGCGGTATCGCAGGCGCGGCAATTGGAGTATAGCGGCCGCGCGCCCACGGAGTTTCCCTGATGCCAGACCTGATCGGCCTGTTCGCCGCCACGCTCACCACCCTGTCTTTCCTGCCACAGGCGCTGCTCGTCATCCGCACCGGCCGGACGGAAGGCATTTCCATGGTGATGTATGTCATGTTCACCACCGGTGTCGCAGGCTGGCTGGTCTATGGCTTCCTGCTGGGCTCGCTGCCGATGATCATCGCCAATATCATCACCCTTCTGCTGGCCGCGGTGATCCTGTTTCTGAAGATCCGCAACAGTTTTCAGGCAAGGATCCAGGGCGAGACAGCCTCCACATCCACGCCGATGGCTTCATAATACAGACGTTGGACGCGGCGCGTGACCGGGCCGGGCGCGCCGGTACCGACCGGCTGGTCTTCCAACTGGATCACCGGTGCGATCAGGGCGCCGGCGGAGGTCGTGAAGATTTCCTTCGCCTCATAGGCTTCGTCCGGCGTGAAGGCGCGCTCCTCCACATCCATGCCCAGATCGCGCAACCGGGCGATGACATGGGCGCGGGTGATGCCCGGCAGGATGTCGCTGGAAAGGTTCCGGGTCAGGATGCGATCATCCTGCGTCACCATCCAGGTGTTGGCGGAAGCCGCCTCGGTCACGAATCCATCCTCCACCATGAACGCCGTCTGTGCCCCGGCGTCCCTGGCCGTGCGATAGGCCAGCGCCTGTGACAGGAGCTGCGTGGTCTTGATGTCCCGCCGCCGCCAGCGGATATCGTTCAGGAAGATCGCCTTGATCCCGGTGCGCGCCGCCTCTCCGACCAGGGGGCGCTGGTCGGCAAACAGGTGGATTGTCGGCTCGTACAAATCGGGTCCGGCGAAATCCCTCGTATCATAGGCCCCGGCGGACACCTGAAGATAGATCAGGCCCTCGTCCAGCGCATTCTCCGCAATCAGTCGGCGGTGAATGGTCTCCCATTCGGCGGCGTCATGCGGATTCGGAATGCAGATTGCGTCCAGGGTGTTGCCGAGGCGCGACACATGACCCTGGAAGTCGATCAGTTTGCCGCCATAAACCGCCGTTACTTCATAAGCGGCATGGGCAAACAGGAAGCCCCGGTCCAGCGGGGAAATCCGGGCTTCCTTCCGCGGGGTGAACGCGCCGTTCAGGTAAACCGTTTCGCCGATTGGCATGAATGCAACGCCTCGATCCAATGTTTTGTGCAGTGCAACAAATTCCTTGCAAGCCGTGCACTCTCCGGCCAAGGTGGCCGTAACCGGATGGTTTGTGAAGTCACAGAATAAACGTGCGACGATCCCTTCCGGAAGTGAAATCAAGGAGGAGGGCCCCCCTGCCATGGCAAGGGAGACAAAAGACATTTATGAACTCGGCGAGATTCCGCCGGAGTTCCACGTTCCGAAAATGATGCATGCCTGGGCGATCCGGCGCGAGCGCCACGGCCGCCCGTCGACCGCCATGCAGCTGGAACAGGTGCCCGTGCCGGAAATCGATTCCGATGAGGTGCTGGTGCTCGTGATGGCGGCTGGCGTCAATTACAATGGCATCTGGGCCGGTCTCGGCGAACCGGTGTCCCCGTTCGACATCCACAAGCAGGATTACCATATCGCTGGCTCTGACGCCGCCGGTATCGTCTGGGCTGTCGGCCGCAAGGTGACGCGCGTGAAGCCGGGCGATGAAGTCGTCATTCACTGCAACCAGGACGATGGCGACGATGAGGAGTGCAATGGTGGCGATCCGATGTTCTCGCCCAGCCAGCGCATTTGGGGCTACGAGACCCCGGACGGCTCCTTTGCCCAGTTCTGCCGGGTCCAGGCGCGTCAATGCATGCCACGGCCGAAACACCTGACATGGGAAGAGAGTGCCTGCTACACGCTGACACTGGCAACGGCCTACCGGATGCTGTTCGGACATCGCCCGCACATTCTGAGACCGGGTGAACACGCGCTGATCTGGGGCGCGTCCGGCGGTCTTGGCAGTTTCGGCGTCCAGCTCTGCGCGGTCACGGGCGCGCATGCCATCGGTGTCGTGTCTTCGGATGACAAGTTCGACCACGTCATGTCGCTTGGCGCAAAAGGCGTGTTGAACCGGAAGGATTTCAATTGCTGGGGCCAACTGCCCACGGTCAATGGTCCGGAATTCGGTGACTACATGAAAGAGACGCGGAAATTCGGGAAGGCGATCTGGGAGATCACCGGCAAGCAGGATGTCGACATCGTGTTCGAACATCCCGGCGAGTCCACGTTCCCGGTCTCGGTCTTTGTCGTCAAGCGCGGCGGCATGGTGGTCATCTGCGCCGGCACGACCGGCTTCAATTTGACCATGGATGCCCGCTTCCTCTGGATGCGCCAGAAACGGGTTCAGGGCAGCCACTTCGCCAACCTCAAACAGGCGTCGGCGGCCAACAAGCTGGTTATTGACCGGCGGATCGATCCGGGCATGTCGGAAGTCTTCCCCTGGGCGGACATTCCGGCAGCGCACGAAAAGATGCTCGATAACAAGCACCTGCCGGGCAATATGGCCGTTCTGGTCACCTCGCCCAAGCCGGGCCTGCGCACGGTTGAAGACGTTCTGGCCGTCAGCGGACAAGCCTGATCTTTCCGGCCCAAATTGGAAAACCCCCGTCGGCGATGGCCGGCGGGGGTTTTGCTTTGCCCTGAAAACTCTAGGCTACAGCTCGTCCATGCCGCCCGGATTGCGCCGGCGGCGGATCAGCCACATGACACCGCGCAAATCCGACAGGGCATCGGCCAGACGGCCAAAATTGGTATAGTTGGACTTGCCCGATCCGCGCTCGCGATGGTTCACGTCACGATACTCCACATCGAAGCCTTCTGCCCGCATCAGGGCGGGCATGTAGCGGTGCATGTGATCGAAATAGGGCAGGTGCAGATAGGCGTCCCGCCGCAGGGCCTTCACGCCGCAGCCGGCATCATCACAATCATCCTTCAGCATCCGCTTGCGGATATTGTTCGCAAACCGGCTGCCAAACCTTTTCCAGGCCGTATCCTTGCGCTTGGTACGCCGGCCCATCACCATTTGCAGCGTGTGCGGGGCGTCCGCACGGGTCAGCTGGCGGTAAAGGTCCGGCAGGTCCGCCGGATCATTCTGTCCGTCTCCATCCAGCGTGCCGATCACCGGGGCGCGCGCCGCCAGAATGCCGGACCGGATGGCGCGGCTCTGCCCGGCATTGCTGCGATGGCCCACAACGCGCAGCATCGGGAATCGCGCCTTCAGTTCCACCAGACGCGCCCGCGTATCGTCGGAGGACGCATCGTCCACGAAGATCATTTCAAAGGCGCGGCCATCCAGCGCGCGGTGAATTTCGCTCATCAGCGATTCAACGTTTCCGGACTCATTGTGAACCGGCACGACGACGGAAAACTCAGGCGATTGGGCCACGGCTGGCACCTTTCAGACATCAGGCCCCGTTCACATGACGGGGCGGTTTCGCACGCTCATACAAAGCGTTTTCATCCAAGGCGAGCCCCGGGGCGCATTTGTCACGCTATGAATCTCACCGCAAATGGCTGAAGACGGGCGGGGAGGAACAAGGTAAACGGCAATCATGACTTTGCTTGACCGACTTTCAACCGGCTGGAAGCCCTGGTTCGTCCTGTTCATCCTCACATTCGGCGCGGCCGCGCCCGGCGTCTTCAGCCTGCCGGCGCTGGATCGGGACGAAAGCCGCTTCGCGCAGGCATCCAAGGAGATGCTGGAAGAGCAGGATTACATCCGGATCCAGTACCAGGACGAGCTGCGCAACAAGAAGCCCGCCGGCATCCATTGGCTGCAGGCGGCCTCGACAGCCGTGTTCACGGGCCCGGAGGCCAAACAGATCTGGACCTATCGCGTGCCCAGCTGGCTTGGCGCAGCTTTCGGCACGCTGGCCTGTTTCTGGACCGGCCTCGTGCTGGTCGGCAGGCGGGCCAGTTTTGTCGGCGCTGCCCTGTTCGGCGCCACCCTTCTGCTGACCTCAGAGGCGCACATATCCAAGACGGACGGCATGCTGGTTTTCCTGACCACGCTCAGCATCGGCGCGCTGGCGCGGCTCTATATGCGCCGGGATCAGTCCAAGGCGATGGCGCTCCTGTTCTGGGCCTGCATGGGCACCAGTTTTCTCATCAAGGGCCCGGTGACCCCCATGGTTGCCGTCTATGCCGGGATCGGCGCCTGGGTCTGGACCAAGGCGACGGACGGGAAGGGCGGAGACTGGTGGCGGGTCCTGCTCTGGTGGCCCGGGCCGGCCATCTTCGTGGCCATGGTGCTGCCGTGGTTCCTCTGGATCCAGGCCGCCACCGACGGCCAGTATATCAAGGGCGCGGTCGGCAAGGACCTCAAGGACAAGTTCACCGGCGCCTCCGAAGGGCATGGCGGCTGGGCCTTTTACCATCTCACCCACATCCCGGCCTGGTTCTTCCCGGCCACGCTGTTTTTCGTGCCGGGCCTCGTGGCGGCGTGGAAGACAATCGGTCCGGCCAGGGCGCGCGGCGTCGCATGGCTGAAACATGTGGTCCTGATCGCGGCAGCCCTGTTTGCGGGGCTTCTGGTCCTGAACTATCTGCTGCCCTTCCTGCCACGCCCGGACAGCGGCCTGGCCGGGCAGGCATTGAACACGATTGCCACGCTAAAGCCCCTGCCGGCCTGGCCGGCCCTTCTGCTTGTCGTCTTCTGGTGGGCCTCCGGACGCGACCGGTGGATGACCCGCTGGCCCGTGGGCGAGGAGGTCATTTCGGAGGAAACCCGCGCCATCCGCCTGCTGGCGGCCTGGGCCGTCCTGACCTATGCCTTTTTTGAGCTGATGCCCACCCTGCTCAGCCATTACATCCTTCCGGCCTATCCGGCCTTCGGCCTGTTGGCGGGATACGCGGCCACGAAGATGATGGAAGGGGAATACTGGCCTGTGACGCGTTGGGTGTCGATCGCCCTGTTCGCACTGGGCGCCATCCTGCTTCTGGCGGTCTCCTTCCCCGGTGTGACGACCTATTTCATGGCCGAGACGGCCGGTGATTTCTCGACGGCCTTCCCGCAGGACGTGCTGGCCAGCTGGGCGGAGTATCGCGAATTCCCGCTCTGGTTCTGGTGGGTCGGCTTTGCGCTGTGCGGCATCGCGATCATCGAATTTGCGCGCCGCCATGAGTGTAATGCCGCCATGTTCGCCATCTACGCCGCGGTGGCGATTGGCTGGCATGTGCGTATCTTCATGTTGCCGAGTCAGGTCTGGGTGCAGCCGACCGAGACAGCCCGTCTGGCGCTGGAGGATGTCTGCGGTGTCCCGGACGAGGCCTGCGACTGGCCTGCGCCGGACCGCATCTTGGCGCTCGGCTATGCTGAGCCCTCCTATATCCTCACTCTCGGTACGCAGAACCTGCATCCGCCGGAAACCCCGCTGGACCTGCCGGAAGACCTGTCAGCCTATCCGGTTGTCTATCTGGTCAATCTCGAGGACCGGAAGGCCGAGCCGCCGATTCAGGATGAACTCGTCCATTTGCGCAGGCAGGCCGACCGGATGGGGCTCTGCGTGACGGAAACGGAATCCTATTACGCGCTGAACTATTCGAATGGGGACCCGGTAAACTTCCGGGCCCTCCGCTTCGATCATGGCGGCTGCCCCGGCTGAGGCTAGAATTCGTAGCCGATCCGAATGCCATATGTGCGCGGATCGGACCGGAACGTGTCATAGCCGATAAAGCCGTAGCCGGAGACCGCATAATCCTCGTCGGTCAGGTTCCGTCCCCAGAGTGTCACAACTAATCCCGTGTCGGTGAAGGTAAACCCGGCTTCGGCCTGCAGTGTGGTGAAGGAGCCCTGCATCCGGCTGTCGAGCCCTTCCGGGTCCAGATAATAATCCCCGCGATACTTTGCATGGGCGGCAAGGCTCGCATCGATCGTGTCGGTCAGGGCAAATGCGTAACGGGCTCCCAGCGTCGCAGAAACATCCGGCGCAAAGGGCAGGGGGTTGCCGTCGAACTTGCCGGCATTGCCGCCAATGTCGGATGTCTGATCGATCTCCGTCTCCAGCAGGGTGACCGCACCATCCAGGGAGAGCCGGTCCGTGGCCTGCCAGGAAAAATCCGCTTCCAGGCCATAGGATACGGCTTCGTCCAGATTGGACAGTGAATTGGACGTGATGCTCGATCCATCCGGCAATGGAAAAGTCACGAAGATCCGGGCCTGGGGATCGCGGTAATCCTGCACGAACGCCGCCAGATTATAGGCCAGCTGGCCTGTGCGGCCCTTGTAGCCGGCTTCGTAAGCGGTGACAGTTTCGGCATCGAACAGGCCGGCATCATCGAAATGCGTCGCATTGTTCTGAACCTCGCCATTGAACCCGCCGGATTTGTAGCTGTTGGAGACGGACACATAGGCATTGCCGTGTCCGACCTCATAGGACAGGGCGGCATTTCCGGACAGGCGTGTATCCTCGATCGCGTTTGACCCGACCGCCAGGCCGAGCCCGCTGACATTGTTGTACCCGATCGTGCCATCCTCAAAGATGTGGCGTCCGCTGCCCTGGCCCTCGATCCATTCATGCGTGATCCGTGCACCGAGTGTGGCGGTCAGGCGATCCGACAGGTCGACTTCGTTGTAGGTAAACAATGCCAGTGCCGAACGATCCTGTCTTGTGTCGGTGACCAGCGTCATGGCGCGCGTATCGGAAACCGGCGCAGGGCCGGCCCGGCTGGCGGCGCCGACATAGGGGCAGGTGCCCAGCAATGTGGCAAGGTCCAGCTCTCCGCACCAGATTGTGTAGGTCTGGCTGAAATCCTCCAGCGCGCCGGACGCGCCAAACAGGGTGCTGCCACCTGTCCAGTCCCTCTGCAGGCGGAATTCCTGGGAATACTGCCGGAAGTCGCGGATATAGGCGAGATTGGCGTTGAAGTCGGGATTGCCGAACAGGGCCACTGCGCCGTCAAAGTCGAATCCGTAGTCCTGATTGTAGCCCTCGAACGCGGTCAGGGAGGTCAGGGACCAGTTGCCCAGCGCGCGCGAATACTCTGCCGAGACGCCATGGAATTCATTGTCAGTGTCCTGAATCCCGTCGCTGCCGACGGCGATTTCGTGATCGTTCAGGTCCAGCGAGTCGTTGCGCGGCGCGGCGTTGACGCCATTGTCTTCTTCATAATGGATGCGCACCAGAAGCGAGCCGCCCAGCGACTCTTCCCAGTTCAGGCCGAGCCGCAGGCCGAACTCGTCCCGCACACCGCCGGCATCCTTCGGTCCGGCGACATTGTCGAGTGCCGCGTCCCGGGACAGGTATCGCCCGGCCAGCCGGTAGCTGAACCCATTGTCGAAGGCTTCGCCATAGGCCCCGTCCAGGTCGAAACGGTCCAGATTGCCATATCCCACGCGGACAAAGCGGCGCTGGTCCTCGCCCGGGCGGGCCGTCACGAAATTGATCGCGCCACCGGACGCGTTGCGGCCGTACAGTGTTCCCTGTGGCCCTTTCAGAACCTCGACCCGGGCCAGATCATACAGCATCAAACCGGTCTGGACGTTGGTCGCCAGGTACACGCCATCGGAATAGACCGCGGCGGCGGTCGGGGTCAGGGCCTGGTGATCCACTGCGCCAATGCCGCGGATCTGGAAGGCGACCTGAGTGCCATTGGCCACAGCGGCCTCGACGCCGGTCATCAGGTCGGTCAGGTCTTCGGCGCTCACATAGGCGTCTGCCAGAGACAGGTCTTCGGCGTCCAGGACGCCCACAGACATGGGGATGTCTGCGAGAGGCGCGGCGGACGGCGTCGCGGTTGTCACGACGGGGTCGAGACGGCTGGGTGCATCGCCGGTCTGCGCGTGGGAGGGCAGGGCAAATGAAGCGAGAACGAGCGGGGCTGCGGAGCAGAGAAGGCTTTTCATGAGCGGCGCTTACCAGCCGGCCGGAATGAGACGCAACTGCATTAGTCGGACGGGGCCGCAGTGCAGCGCGCAGCGACGCTTTCCGGCAACACTGCTGCAGGAACCTGGTTTAACGCGGGGCGCGCTTTGCGAGGATGCGTTGCAGCGTCCGGCGGTGCATGTTCAGGCGGCGCGCGGTTTCCGAGACATTGTGATTGCACAATTCGTAGACCCGCTGGATGTGCTCCCAGCGAACCCGGTCGGCGGACATCGGGTTTTCCGGCGGTGCAGGTTTCTCGTCCGGGGAGGCCGTAAGGGCCCGGATGATATCTTCCACGTCTGCCGGCTTTGACAGATAGTCGACGGCGCCAGCCTTCACGGCCGCCACGGCGGTCGCGATGGCCCCGTATCCGGTCAGGATGACCGCGCGGGCGTCCGGCCGGTGCTTCTGCAGCACTTCCACCACGTCCAGGCCGCTTCCGTCTTCCAGACGCAGGTCCAGAACGGCAAAGGCCGGCGGATTCAGGCGGGCGATATCCTTGCCTTCGGAGACCGAGGACACCGCCGAAACGACGAACCCGCGTTGGGCCAGGGCCCGGGCCATGCGTTGCACAAATGGTCCGTCATCATCCATGACAAGACATGAGCGGTCCTCAACATTCTTGAGGCTCTCGTGCAAATTCACATTTACAGGCCGGTCCATTGGCTTTTCCTCGATGACATATCCGTCATATAGGTCTGAACCGCCAATTAATCCAAGTCAGATGCCTGCAAATTGCGCAGTGGCCATAGGGTCTGAACCACGGCACCTTTCTTGGGCGGTGTGCGGTTGCGCGTGGCGATCCGTCCGCCAGTCCGTTCGATCAGGGTCTTGGCGATGAAAAAGCCGAGTCCCATGTCGCCACCGCCCAAATGGGCCTCGCCGCGTTGGGACACATAGGGTTCACCCAATTTGGGCAGCACTTCCGGCGCAAATCCAGGGCCGTCATCGCTGATGGAAATCACGATCTGGTCGGCGGTCCAGGTGGCGACGACATTGACCCGCGTGTCAGCAAAACTGACCGCGTTCTCGATGAAGGCCCCTAGAGCGTGCAGCACTTCCGGGCTTCGCTTCAGCACGGGCGTGCGAGCGGTGCCGCCTTCACCTGCTTCTGCGCGCACACGCACGTCCACGCCCAGCCCCTTGAACGGTGCGGCGGCCTCGGCCACCAGCGCGTCCAGCGGGATCTGTGCGTGCACGATGTCAGTCGCCTCGCGCGCTTCCCGGATCGTCGCCAGGATGTTGCGGCATCGGTCAGCTTGTTCGGCAATCAGCGTAATATCCTCGGCGCGCGGATCCTCCGGGTCGAGATCCGCCTGCAATTCCTTTGCGACGAGATGAATGGTGGCCAGTGGAGTGCCCAATTCATGCGTCGTCATGGCGGACATGGCACCAAGTGCCGACAGGCGCTGTTCTCGTGCCATCACCACGCCGGCTGCGTCCAGTGCGCGGACAAGGCGGGCTTCATCCTGGCTGACGCGCGCAGCTGACAAGGCAAAAAATACCACACCGACTGCCAGGGCCATCAATTGGCCGAGCTGGAACAGGGGAGGCAGGGCAATGCTCGTATCCGCCACCCCCCAGGGCAGGGGCAGGTGAATCAGGGGCATGAGGCCCGCAAGTATGAGTGCAAGCAGTGCGATCAAAGTCGCCCGGAACGGGCTGAGACTGAGGGCGGCCACGGTTACCGGCGCCACCAGCAGCAGCAGGAAGGGATTCGACAATCCACCCGTTGCCGCGATCAGCGCGGCCAGTTGCACCGTATCGAAGGCCAGTTGCAGCGTCGCCTCCCATCCGCGCGTCAGGCGCTGGCTCTGAAAGGCAAAGGACAGGAATACGTTCAGCCAGGCCGATGCGGCAATGATCGCCAGGCACAGCGCCAGCGGCATGTCGAAGCCGAGGCCGAAGGCCACAAACAGCACGGCAGCGGTCTGTCCGGCCACGGCCAGCCAGCGCAGCGTGATAAAGGTGCGCAGGCGGGTCCGCCCCAGGGCAGATTGCGCCGAACCCAGCCCCTCGGGAGGCAGGGTGAAGATCGCATCATCCAGATCGAAGTGCCCATCGCGCGCTGAATCGTCCATTTGCGCCTTATGCGGCAGCGTGACGCTTGCGCCAAGCACCGCTTGCGCGCCATATCGCCCTCATGATGATCCGACATTGCCTTGCCCTGTCCGCTTGCGCGGCGGCCGCCCTGCTGGCGGCCTGTTCTCCGTCCACCGAAACCGTTCCGGCCGAAACCGCTCGCTCGGGCGGTGCGCAGGCCAGTTGCCTCAGCCGGGCCTATCCGGAAATCGGTGGCCCGATCTCGCTGATCAATCAGGCCGGTGACCGCGTGACTGAAGCGGATTTTATGGGTCGGCCCACCCTGGTCTATTTCGGGTTCACCTATTGCCCGGACGTGTGTCCGATGACGCTGGTCACGGTCGAGCGCGCCTATGAGCAGCTGCCGGACGGGATGGAACCGCCGCAGACTGTCCTGATCTCGGTGGATCCGGAACGTGACACGCCGGATGTGCTTGCCAGCTATGTAAAGGCACCACGTTTTCCCGAAAACCTCGTCGGGCTGACCGGCACGGATGAAGAGGTTCGGGCGGCTGCGGACGAATTCCTGTCCGATTATTCACGGGTCGAACAGTCCGACAGCCAGTCGGAATACACGATGGATCACACGTCGCTGCTCTACCTGATGGATGAGGACTGGCAGCTGAAGACCTTCTTCACGCATGAAGACACGGCTGACAGCATTGCGGCCTGTCTCGGCGAATTGCTCGCCGAATAGGCAAGGGGCCCGCCGCTTGGACAGGCCCCGGCCGGATCAGGCCAGCAGGCTGGCCGCGAAAAAGGCAAAGAATGCGCCGATCGCAAACGCGGCGACACTGATCCACCACACGACCCAGCTGATCTGACGCGCGCGTGTGCAGGCCCGTGCCTTTACCGGGTCGACCGGGCAGGGCAGTGAGCGGGCATGCCATTGCCATGCTCCCGCTACCGCGATCATCACGGCGGCGATGGAGAAGACCAGCACCTTGTTCCTGCCCAGCCAGGTGATCTGTGGCACCGCCTCGATCAGGCCGGCCATCACTGCGCCCGCTCCAATGCTGACCAGCAGTGCCGGCAGGGCGCAGCAAATCAGGGTTCCGGTCGAGGTGAACAGGGACAGGAAAGCCGGCAGCGTGCTCGGGGCCTTTACCTCGCTGCTCATGCGCCGTCTCCCCGGTCGATGCTGACAAGGGAATAGCCCGATTTGCGGATCAGCTTGCCGATGGTCTCGTCATCCATGTCAGCGCCGGCCTTCAGGCCCAGGACAATCTCGCCATTGTCCAGATCCACTTTTACGCTTTCGACCGCTTCCTGCTTCTTGAACACTTTCCGCACGGCCTGAGCGCAGAAATCGCAGACAAGGCCATTCACCTTGGCGGTGACGGTTTGAGCCGACATGGCCGGATCCGCGCCGGTATCAGCCGGCATCTCCATTTCGGCATGGGCGGAATGGTCCATTTTGGAATGATCCATCGTCTCTTCGGCCAGGGCCGGCATGGCGAGCAGGGACAGGGCGAGGGCGCTGAGCGCGGTTTTTGTGAGTTTCATGTGTGTTTTCCTTTGGGGTCAGAACCGGATGATCCAGTTCGCAAGCAATTCGTCCGACTCCAGCGTGTAGCCGATCTCGAACATCTGGACGCCCTTGAAGAACCGGACGAGGGGGGTTGTGGTGGTGGGCTCGTCGGCTTCCGGATGATTGTCCACCTGCAGCATGAGCCAGGTGTGGAGATCCCCGAAATCGCCGATATAGGGCGCGACACCCAGCCGGGCGCTGTGGCGCAGGCTCTGATTGCCGGCATAGTCGGTGGCTCTTGCCTCATAGGAGGTGAACCAGCGCCGGGTTTCCCAATCGGCAGCGAAAGCGGCAAAGCCGGACAGCTCTCCGGAGCCTGGCCCGAACGGGTCTGCCTCGCCAACACCCAGTTTGAGATAGGTGTTGGCCTGGCTTTTCGGGCCGTTCCAGCGTTTCAGCAGCCGATTGTACTGAAGGCCTGTGAACTGGACGTCTTCCGCCCAGTTCCGTTCGGTATAGAAGCCGACCGAATCCGATGCGGTGGGTGAATAATGCACATGAACGGACGAGCCATCGCCATTGTTCATCTGCATGACCGTCCAGCCGCCGGGATAGGAGACGGGACGGGCCTCTGCCAGGGGGGCAAGCGCCACCCAGGCGAAGCATGCCGCAAGGGGTGCGGCGCGGGACAGGAAGGACAAGGCCTTCTCCTTTGTTCCGGGTTGAAGGGATGTTTCGCGGGAAACATCAGGCCCGGGGAGGCGGCGGCTCCGGCACAAAGGCGACAGACACCGGGTCGGCGTCCAGAGGCATGTCGAACAGGGGTGGATAGGCGTCCGTGCCGTCCGCCGGCACAGGGGCAGGCGGCAGGGCCGCCACGATGGCTGGACAGCAGCAGGCGGTTTCGTCCATCGGCATGTCGGGCGCTTCAGGGCCAGCGGGGGCCACTTTGCCCATGTCCACGCCCCCCATGTCCATATGGCAATCGCTCGCCATGGCATGGCTCATCTGGCTGGCCTTGGCTGCCGGACATCCGGATTGCACGGCGCTGGCCGTGCCGGACGCCATCAGCAACAGGCTGAGGCAGAGAAGGGCGATCCTGTGCAACATCACATGCCGTATATCACTTTTTGCCTCCGGTCGGTCAAATGACGGTTCAGTGAGCTATTGCGCCACCCAACCACCATCGATCGAAAGGTCTGCGCCATTGATCTGGTCCGCATCCGGCGAACACAGGAAGGCAACGAAGCCGCCAATCTGCTCTGCCGTCACGAACTGCTTGGTCGGCTGGGCCGCCAGCAGCACGTTCTTGACGACCTCATCGCGGCTCATGTTCCGTGCCTTGGCCGTATCGTCGATCTGGCCATCGACCAGAGGCGTGTGCACATAGCCGGGACAGACCAGATTGCACCGAACGCCATGTTCCGCCCCCTCCAGCGCCGTCACCTTGGTCAGGCCCGACAGGCCATGCTTGGCCGCGACATAGGCGGACTTGAACGGAGAGGCCACCTTGGCATGGGCACTGCCGGTATTGATGATGCGGCCCCAGCCTTTCGCTTTCATTGGGCCGATGGCCAGCCGGGTCGTGTGAAAGGCCGCCGACAGGTTCAGCGCCATGATCAGATTCCATTTGGCGACCGGGAAGTCTTCCAGTGGAGACACGAATTGCGTGCCGGCATTGTTGACGAGGATGTCCGTGCCGCCGAACTCGCTGTCCACTAGTGCCATCATGTCCTCGATGGCCTCAGGGTTCGTCAGGTCTGCCCCGGAGTATCCGACACGTACGCCATGTTCCGCTTCCATTTCAGCCTGCAGCGCCTGGATCTCGTCTGCGTCGCCAAACCCGTTCAGCACCACATTCGCGCCGGCCTGGGCAAGCCGCTCGGCAATCGCCTTGCCGATCCCGCTGGTAGACCCGGTAACGAGGGCGGTTTTCCCCTTGATCATGAATATGTCTCCTTGAGGCTGTCGCTTGCTATGGTTAGGGATAAGACTGGCTCAGTTCGGGTCAATCGATTTTAGAGGAATTTGCGAGCGTTTATGGGCGGTGAAACTCTTGCCTTTGTCGAGGCGTTCCCACGCTTCCTCCTGTGGACAGCTGCCGCGGGTGGCATGTTGGCCGTCGCCATCACGATTTACGTGCTGCTGACGCCCTGGAAGGAACTGGCCCTCGTGAAGGCGGGCAATTCCGCTGCGGGCTTCGCGCTGGCGGGCGCAATCGTCGGCCTCGCCATTCCGATCGCCTCCTGCCTGGCCTCCAGTGTCACGCTGATAGATTTGGCGATCTGGGGCGTGGTGTCCCTGCTGATCCAGCTTCTGGTCTATCGCCTTGTGGATGTGCTGCTGACCGACATTCCGAAGCGGATCGAGAAGGAAGAGGCCGGCGCGGCCGTCGTCCTGGTCTCGGCCAAGCTCGCCTCCGCCATGATTATCGCCGCGGGCCTGTGGGACCCGGTATTGCAGAGATTCTGAAGGAGAGGCGTCGACAGGAATGCGTTCGTTTGACTGGGTGATCTACGCATTGGTGCTGGGCGTCGTCGTCTGGACCCTGTTCGCGCGCGATCCCAAAGCCGACGCGCCCGAGCCGCCGCAATCCGTGATCGAGGCCGATGGGCCCACCCTGCCGCCGCCATCGCCGCTTGATGAACAGGTTCTGGTTCAGGTCAGTGAGCCCAAGGATGGCATCGGCACCGCCTTTGCCGTGAACAAGCAGGGCCAATGGATCACCGCCCGCCATGTCGTGGACGGCTGCAATTCGGTCGGCCTGCTGGTTGCCCCCGGACAATATGTGCCGGTCGACAGCATCGTCGTCGATCCAGACCATGACCTTGCCTTGCTCTCTACGGGGCGCAGCCCAAACCCCGTCAAGCTGGATCTTGAATCCCCGTTGCGTATCGGCACGCCGGGCTATCATGTCGGCTACCCACAGGGGCGGCCGGGCGAGGTGGCCACAAAGCTGATGTCCCGCTCGAAACTCATCACCCGCGGCCGCCGCGAAGGGGCAGAACCCATCCTGGCCTGGGCCGAGATCGGGCGGACGCGCGGCCTCAACGGCTCGCTGGGCGGCATATCCGGCGGTCCGGTCTTCGATGCGGGGGGCGCCGTGCGCGGCGTGATCGTTGCTGAAAGCCCGCGCCGCGGTCGCATCTATACAGCCGCGCCAACCTCCATCGACGCCTTCCTCACCAGCCTCAGCATTGATCGTGAGGATGGCCCCACCGAAATTTTTGCCGAAGAGACCTATGGCCCGATGTCTGACAATGCCCGCCGGCGCCTTCAGGTCGTAAAGGTCGCCTGCCGGGTCACGCCATGACACATTTTGCTTCCCGCCTCATCGGTGCTGTCCGGCGCCATGGCCCCCTCTGCGTGGGCATTGATCCGCATCCGGGGCGTGTGCCTGCCCTGTTCGGCGGGGATACGCCGGAAGGCCTGGCTGCCTGGGGAGAGGCGGTTGTGGCTGCCACAATCGGGCGCGCGGGCGTCGTCAAGCCGCAGGTCGGCCTGTTCGAACGCCACGGTCCGGACGGCCTGCGGGCCCTTCAGCGCGTCTGTTCCGCAGCAACCGAAGCGGGCCTGATCGTCATCACCGATGCCAAGCGCGGAGATATCGGCACCACGGCTAAGGGCTATGCGGCGGCGTATCTCGCCGACACGGCGCCCTTTCCGTCCGATGCCGTCACGGTCAATCCCTATATGGGGCTCGACACGCTGGAACCCTTCCTCGATCAGGCCGAGGCCAATGGAAAAGGTGTGGTGGTGCTGGCCCGCACGTCAAATCCGGGTTCGGCCGATTTCCAGGCCCGGGATATGGAAGGCGCCCCGCTTTATGCGCGCGTCGTCGAGGCCCTCGCTCCGGCCATTGAGCGCCTGAAAGGCCCCGAAAACTGGTCCAGCCTGATGCTGGTGGCCGGCGCGACCGGCCCGGACGAGGCCCGTCACCTGCGGCGGCTCGCGCCTGACGCGCTGTTTCTCGTACCCGGCTACGGGGCACAAGGCGGCGGAGCGGCCGATGCCCTTGCCGGCTTTGCGCGGATCGGCGACTGGCTTGAAGGCGGCGTGGTGAACGCCTCCCGGTCTGTCACCTTTCCTGAAGGATCGGATACAGCGACCGATCTTGTCGCCTGGCGCGCACAGATCGAAGCGGCCATTGACGCGGCCCAGTCGGACCTGTCCGCCCATGCCGGGCATGGGGCTGACACGCACGCCTGACCTTGAGACAGGTCTCGACAATCGGCCCGCCTCCTCTACTCTTTCCCGGGAAAGCGGCGTCAGACCGTTTCGAGGAAACGAACAGGGAGAGGAACCGCCATGGCAAACTGGCAGTCCACACTGATTGCGGGGGCATCCTTCGCAATTCTCGCCGCTTGCGGACAGGCGAAAACGGCCGACACAGATACATCAGCTCAGCCAGAGGCGTTCGCTTCGGTCGACACCAACCGGATCAGCACGGCCAGTGCCGGAGAAGAATGGCTGACCTATGGCGGAACGTATGACGAGCAGCGCCATTCCAGCCTGACAAATGTGAACACCGGCACCGTCGCCGACCTCGGTGTTGCCTGGACCTATGACCTGGCCACCAATCGCGGTGTGGAATCGACCCCGATCGTTGTGGATGGCGTCATGTATGTCACGTCAGCTTGGTCACTGGTCTATGCGCTGGATGCGAAGACGGGTGAGGAACTCTGGGTCTACGATCCGGATGTTGATCGCGCTGTTGGCGTAAAGGCCTGCTGCGATGTCGTGAACCGCGGTGTCGCGGTCTATGATGGCAAGGTCTTTGTAGGCGTCATTGATGGCCGGCTCGAAGCGCTCGATGCAAAAACCGGGGATGTCGTCTGGAGCAAGGTCACGGTCGACCAGTCAAAGCCCTACACGATCACCGGGGCACCGCGCGTCGTGAACGGCAAAGTGCTGATCGGCAATGGCGGCGCGGAACTGGGCGTGCGGGGGTATATCTCCGCCTATGATGCGAATACCGGCGACAAGGTTTGGCGTTTCTACACCGTTCCGAACCCCGAGAAGCAACCGGACAATGAAGTGTCCGACGCCGCGTTTGAAGAGATCGGCAATGTCACCTGGGGGGATGAAGGCGCCTGGGTCACCGATGGCGGCGGTGGCACAGTGTGGGATTCCATCGTCTATGATGAGGTGAACAAACAGGTCATTTTCGGAGTCGGCAATGGTTCACCCTGGAACCGGGATTTCCGCGATCCGTCCGGCGGGGACAATCTGTTCCTGTCGTCCATTGTGGCCGTGGATGCTGAAACCGGCACCTATAAATGGCACTTCCAGACGACGCCGGGCGACAATTGGGATTATACCGCCACCCAGACCATCATCCTGGCGGACCTGCCGGTCGGCGAGGATGGCGAGTCCCGCCGTGTTGCGATGCAGGCCCCGAAGAACGGGTTCTTCTATGTGCTGGACGCCGCGACCGGAGAATTCATTTCCGGTGATGCCTTTGTTCCGCTGAACTGGGCCGAGGGCCTCGATGAGAACGGGCGTCCGATCGAGATCGCGGATGCCCGCTATGGCACCGTCCCCTACGAACAGCTTCCCGGCCCGCTCGGGGCGCATAACTGGCACCCGATGGCGTTCAATCCGGATTTGAACCTTGCCTATATTCCCGCACAGGAAATTCCGCAGGCCTATGCCCGCGATCCCCGGTTCGAGACCCAGTCCATCGCCTGGAACACGGGCGCCGACTTCGCGGCCGGTGTACCCCCGATTGCGCCGCCCGAAGTGGCGAAATACCTGCGTTCAACGCTCAAGGGCCGCCTGATTGCGTGGGATCCAATTGCCCGTGAGGCGCGCTGGTCGGTCGAACATGGCAATGCCTGGAATGGCGGGGTGTTGTCGACGGCGGGTGGCGTCGTTTTCCAGGGCAAGCTGAACGGGGACTTTGTCGCCTATGATGCCGCGACAGGGGACAGGCTCTGGAGTCATGAGCTGAAATCCGGTGGCGCGTCCGGCCCCGGCACATACATGGTCGACGGCGAACAATACGTCACGATCACGACCGGCTGGGGCAGTGCCTTTGGCCTGTCAGCTGGCTTCGCCTATGACGAGACCGTTCCTTCGACTGTCGGCAAGGTTGTGACCTTCAAGCTGGGCGGGGAGGGTGAAATCGCCGATCCGGACTTCCCGATGATCGACAAGACACCGAAGGCGGATTCGTTTGGTGACGAGACGATGATCGCCGAGGGCGCTGTCCACTATGCGCGCAATTGCACAGTCTGCCACGGACCATTGGCGGTCAGTTCCGGGGTCCTGCCGGATCTGCGCTGGTCGGCCATAACGGGCAATGAGACGGCATGGAAAGGTGTGGTGCTGGACGGCAACCTCGCCTCGAACGGCATGGTCTCCTTCGCAGACCATCTGTCCCCGGAGCAGGCGGAGGCCGTGCGCGCCTATGTGCTGGCCCAGGCGCATGCGGCAATACCTGCAGACTCCGGCGCAGACTGACCGAATGTGAGTGGCGCGGCCTTCGGGGTCGCGCTACATACACGTCATGCATATCCTGATCCTCATTCTCGGTATCCTGACGACGATCGGCATCTGGTCCTGGCGGATCCAGATGGCGCGCCGCGGGGCCAGGGTGGCGATGGATGCAGCGGGGGCCATCGCCAATGCGCCCCGGCGCTTTGCCTTTAAGTACAGGGCCGGGAAGGCGGGGATAAGCCTGATCGAGGACCCGCGCGAAGCCGCCGCCATCATGATGATGGAAGTGGCACGGGCGCGGGAAGGACCGCTGACCGATGCCCAGGCCCGCACCATTGATGAAGAGATCATGCGCCATTTCAGGTTCACCCGCAAAGAGGCCGATGAATTGTCGGCGCATGCGGCGTGGGTCACCAATTCGGCGCCCGACCCGCTGGCGACCATGCGCACGCTCAGTCAACTCGTGGTCGGCGCCCCTCAACTTGGTCCGAAGGAGATCGTTGATCTCGACGCCATGCTGGTCGCCGTGTCGGAAGCCGAAGGTGTGCCTACGCGCGCGCAATTGGCACTGTTGCAGGTGTTCAGGGACAGGGCGGGCCTGAAGACCTGACGCGCCAACCGCTGTCGGCGCTTGCGCCGCCGGTGTGGGCGCAATAGGGATTTGGGTCATGTCAAAGCCATTGCCCAGCGAATACCGCGCCAAGGTCCTGAACGAATCCTGGACCAATTTCTCCATTCTGCGGCATGGCCGGTTCGACGGCATGCTGGTGACGTCGAAGAATTCCGGCACGCACTGGCTGAAATACATGCTGGCCGTCGCGCTGGCTGAATCACACGGCATTCCCCATCCGGCCTATTTCTCCGAAAATGCGGTGCGGCCCTATATTGGCTGGCCCAAGGATGATGTGACGTTCCCCGAATTGCCGCGTCTGGCCTTCAGCCACACCATTCCGCACCATCTGGCCGAATGGGGCTGGGCCCGCAGTCTTGCAGGCCTGCCGCCCTATGTGCTGGCGGTGCGCCATCCCATGTCCATCCTCGCCAGCCACCATGCCAAATGGGAATATGACATCAAGGTCGACTGGCTGACCTATCTGAAAGGCGATCCCGGCGGTTCGAAATATCGCTGTGATGTCTATTGGCTGGCGCGCTTCTGGAATCGCTGGGGTGATGTACGTGCGCGCCACGGGGACTCCATCCTGCTGGTCCAGTATGAGCAGACGCAGAAGGATCCCCGCGCGGTCCTGCAGGCCGTGTCGGATCATTGGGCGCTCGGCCTTGCTCCTGCCGCCCTGGATGTCGCCCTTGCTGCCGGCACCAAAGACGCGATGGCCCTCAAGGTTGATCCCGACGCCGAGCCAAACGTCCTGCAGAACCGCAAGACGCCGCTTTCAGACCTGTTCGCGGGCGAGGCGATGGACATCTACGCAGACCATGTCCGGACCCTGTTCCGGCATGATCTCGACTATGACCTGTTCAGCCTTCCGGCTTGAGATAGCCGCTAGATCGGCCATCGGCAGTGTATTTGATCCACCATGGTTCGGCCTCGGCCTGCGCTTCCAGGTCCAGGAAGAGCGGGTCCTCCAGAACGGCCGCCGAATACTCCGCCGCTGCGCCGGTCAGCGGCAGGCCATAGGTCCGGAAACGCGTTACGACCGGGGCATAGAATGCATCCGCCGCGCTCCATTTCCCGAACAGGAAATCGCCGCCCGCGCCAAACTGCGCGCGCATCTCGTCCCACATGACCTGAATGCGGGCGATGTCGGCCGCCAGCGCCTCGGTCATTTCGGGCGTGGCGGTCCGGCCGCGAATGTCCATCGGGCACGCCTTGCGCAGGGCCGGGAAACCGGCATGCATCTCGCTGGTCACCGCGCGCGCGATGGCCCGCTTGTCTGCATCTTCCGGCCAGACCTCCCCGGCAGGGGCCCAGTCGGCAATCCATTCCGTGATCGCCAGGCTCTCCCAGACGGTCACATCGTCCCAGATCAGCAGCGGCACTTTCGCGGTCGGGCTGATCTCCTTCAACCGTGCCGACGTGTCCGGGAAGTCCAGCGGCACGATCACTTCCTCCACCGGCAGGCCCACGCGCCGCGCCACCAGGAGCGGCCGGATCGACCAGCTCGAATAGTTCAGATTTCCAAGGACCAGCTGTCTCATGCGCGCTTTCCTTCCCCGATCAGCCACTTCACCTCATGCACCCGGACGTCGCCAAATACGCCCGCCTTGGCATAGGGGTCTTCCGCGCCCAGCGCCTTCGCCGCCGCCAGACTGTCTGCCTCGATCAGGCACAGCGAGCCGATCATCCGGCCATCCTCCGACAGGAGCGGCCCGGCCATGCGCACCGCTTCGCCCAGGGTCTGAACCCATGCCAGGTGTGCCGGGCGATTGGCGGCGCGCAGCTCGGCGCCATTGATGTCATTGTCGAGATTGTGAAAGGCGAAAAGCGGCATGTATCGAGGCTCCGGCAACAGGTGTGGCTGACCTGCCATATGGCATAGGCGGCGCCCTCTGCCCATAGGCGCGGATCGCGGCAGAAATGGGCTGAATGAATCATTGATCCTTCAGTAACAAGGAGTATGGTGGCCGCATGAATGACACGACCGATACCCGCCAGCAGATTCTGGAAGCCGCCATGGAGCGCATCGTCCATTATGGCTATGCCAAGACGACGATGTCCGAGATCGCCCGGGACTGCAACATGTCCGCGGGCAACATCTATCGCTTCTTCGCGTCCAAGCTGGACATTGCCGAGGCGATCGCACGCAAGTTCAATTCCGAACTGTACCAGACCTATGCCGGCATCTGCCGTCAGTCCGATTCCGCCGCCGACCGTCTGCGCCGCTTCTTCGAGTTCAGCCTAGTCCGCACCTTTGAAGCCTTCGAAGAGAAGGACAAGCTGATCGAACTGGCCGAGACGCTGAGTGACGAGCGCCCCCTCTTCTTCAATGAACAGCTCGCACAGGAGCGCGTCTATCTCGTCCAGATCCTCGAGGCCGGCATCGAGTCGGGTGAGTTCCGTCAGCTCGAACACAAGGACGAGACGGCGGAGATGATCCAGTCGGCCACCATGAAGTTCCGCTTTCCGCAACTATTCTCCCATCTGACGCTGCCGAAACTGAAACGGGAACTCGCCGGCGTCATGAACCTCGTTCTGGCGGGCCTGTCCGCCGGCGCCACTGTTCCAGAGCGCAAAATAGATAAACTCTGAATAATTTCGTTTTCGTTCATTGATAAATATTCAGGCTGATGCTATATGTCAGGCATCGGCAGCGATGGTTGCTGCCGGCAAGAGCTGAAAGATCAGATCAATGACCCTGTCCAAGACCGAAGCCCGCCAGTCCCTGGTCGCTTTTCTTGCGGCATTGCCGATGGCGCTGGCCATCCTCGCCGCCACCTATTCGCTTGCTGAATTCGCAGTATAGACCCTGTAGTCAGGTCAGGCCTTCGCGCCCCGCCGCCCGGTCTCGTAAACTGGTGCCGTCCGCGCAGCCGCTTCATCCAGCGGCCAGCGGGGGCGCGCGCCGGTGGCGAGGTCTCCGTCCGGCCCGCTGACCAGACCTGCCGCCAGCCGCTCGGCTCCGGCCAGGGCGATCATGGCTGCATTGTCCGTGCAGTGCCGAAGCGGAGGGGCTATCAGTCGGGCGCCTGCAGCGTTGGCAACCGCCTCCAGCGCGGCCCGGATCGCCCTGTTTGCTGCCACGCCGCCCGCCACGACCAGCCGTTTTTGGCCATCCCCACCCGGATCGAACCCGTCCAGCGCCCGCGCGGTGCGTGAGGCGAGGATATCGGTGACCGCCTTCTGGAAACTGGCGCACAGATCCTTCATCCGCGCGTCTGTCATCCTGCTTTCCGCGGCGCGCGCGACCGCCGTCTTCAATCCGGCAAAGCTCATGTCCAGGCCCGGCCGGTTCAGCAGGGGGCGGGGCAGCGCAAAAGCGTCCGGATCGCCCCCCTCGGCCAGCCTTTCCACCGCCGGCCCGCCCGGAAACCCGAGGCCCAGCGTCTTGGCGGTCTTGTCGAAGGCTTCCCCGACCGCATCATCAATGGTCGAGCCGAGGCGGCGATAGTCGCCCAGGCCGCGGACCTCCAGAAACTGGCAATGCCCGCCGGAAACCAGCAGTAGAAGATAGGGGAAGGGGCAGTCATTGCCGAGCCGCGGGCTCAACGCATGACCTTCCAGATGATTGACCGCCACAAAGGGCTTGCCGGCCGCTTGCGCAATCGCCTTGCCGGTCATCATGCCCACCAGCACGCCGCCGATCAGGCCGGGCCCGGACGTCGCGGCCACGCCATCCAGGTCTTCATAGCCGATCCCGGCCTCGTGCATGGCGGCCTTCACGGTCAGGTCTGCCAGTTCGGCATGCGCGCGGGCCGCAATCTCCGGCACGACGCCCAGATAGGGCGCATGCTCGTCGAGTTGCGTACGGATCACGTCAGACACCAGCTCTGCCCGCCCGTCGGTCAAGCGCAGCACCGCCGCAGCGGTCTCGTCGCAACTGGTCTCGATGCCCAATATGGTCAGCGTGTCGCTCATCCCGTGCATTTAGGCCGCCGGGAAGCATTTGGAAAGCGCGGCCCGCAGGCCCTATAGTCACCAAAAAACAATGGGAGGCACGATCTTGGCGACACCATTCCGGTGGAATATTGCCCGTCGGGAACAATTGGGCGGCCTGATTTCGGCGACCGCGCCGGGTCGGCCCCTGAACGACATGTTCCTGGAATCCCTGCGCGCCACGGCATCGCGCATCCTTGCCCATGCCAACCGGTCCGACCTCGCCTTCATCGGCCGCACGCCGGAAAACCTGTATGATTACCTGTCGGGCTGTTTCGAGGGCTTGCGCGATGTGCCGGCGCTGCATCTTGTGCAGTATTCGTTGCGCAATGCCGGTTCGGTCGAGCACGTGCCCGAGCCCGCCCTCAACGGACTGTTCGACTACCTGACCGCCGAAGGCCTCGGCCCCAGGGCGATTGCCACCGGCCCACGCCCGATTGCCCTGGTCGACTTCGTCGCCTCCGGCGGCACGATGGAAGGGCTGATCCGCCTGATGAGGCTTCAGGCCGAGCGGGAAGGGCAGGACTGGACCGCTGTCCAGCGCCGTCTGCGCATCATCGGTCTGCGCGTGCGCACGAAGAATTCGCCCAATACATGGCGCTGGCAACAGCATCAGGACTGGTTGCACTTCATTCCGGACACGATCATCCGCAATGTCTCCGCGCCTGCCGCCTTTCTCTACTATCTCGGCAATGACCAGCCCAAGGTGACGGCCAGCTTCCATCCGGGCCGCTGGGCAGAGGAGGAAGGCGCCGCCCGTCGTCCCAGTCGCGACCAGCAGGCCGCGCTCAGCTTCGCGGCCCAGCTCTACGATCTCGGCCGCACACGGGACGAACGCCAGCGACTCGCCCACCGTATCGCCCGCCATCGCAAGATGAGCCAGCGTGCCACGCGCCGCCTCGTTCTGCGATTGCGAGGGGGATAATCGCCAGATAGGATACTGCATGACCCAATCCGATCCGATAACCGCCTCTCTTGAACGCTTCGGAGCGCTCTGCGCCGATCCGGCGCCGTTGATTTATCAGCGCCTGTTCGCGCGGCATCCGGATTTTGAGGAATTGTTCGCGATGGACACGGATGGCGGTGTGCGCGGCTCGATGCTGACAACCTGTTTCGAATGTATCATCGGTCTGGCGGAAGGCAGCCCGCTGCCACGCTTCGAATTGCAGTCTGCGCGGCTTTCGCATCAGGGTTATGGTGTGCCCGAAGCCAAACTGGATGACATGTTCACCGCCATTCGAGATACGTGCAGGGACACTCTGGCGGGCGAGTGGACCCTCGCCATGGAGGCCGCCTGGGCGGCAGTTCTGGCCGAAATCGCCAGCATGGGCCACGCCCCGGCCTAGTGCATTTTTCCGAAAGGGGGCGCTACCGCCCCTTGAATGCTGCTGGTCGTTTCTCCAGGAACGCCATCATGCCTTCGCGCGCATCCTCTGTCTTCAGCAGGGGCAGCAATTGCAGGAAGACATGATGCACATGCTCCGTAAACGGCTCTGACAGGCCCATCCGCATCAGACGCTTCGAGGCCTGCACGGCCAGTGGCGCATTTGAGGCAATCTCCCGGGCCATCGCACGCGCTTCATCCATCAATGTGTCGTGAGACACCACTTTCGCGCACAGCCGCTCAGCCAGGCAGTCCTCCGCGCTCAGTGTGCGGCCGGTAAAGATCAGCTCGCACGCTTTCTCCCAGCCCAGCATGCGGGGCAGGAACCAGGTGCCGCCGGATTCCGGCAGGATGCCGCGCTTGGTGAAGGCTGCTGCCATCTTGGCCTTGTCCGACATGATGCGGATGTCACAGCCGAGCGCCGTATCCATGCCATAGCCGGCCGCCCCGCCATTGATGGCGCAGATCGTCGGCGTATCCATGTTGAACAACACCGTTGGCGGCGTATTGCGCAGATCCAGCGTGGCGCTCGCCACGGCGCCGGACCCGATACCTTCGCCTTTCGTGGCGCTTTCCAGATTGAGCCCCGCACAAAAGGCGCGGCCCGCCCCGGTCAGGATCACGCAGCGCACATCCCTGTCAGCATCCGCTTTGAGCAGCGCCTCACACAGCTCGTCCAGCATCGGGCCGGAAATGGTGTTCATCCGTTCCGGCGCATTCAGCGTGATCGTCGCGACATGGTTGGCGACCTCGTACAGGATTTCGGCAGGTGTGTTTGCGGTGTCCGGCATGGCGTGTCTCCCTCATTTTTTTGTGGGGTTAGCGTAACGTGATCGCGAGAACCGGCCTAGCTTGTCCTCGCGGCAGTCTCCCGAATGGGGCGCGCGGATAATTCTTTGTAAGAAAGTCGGGCACCGGTGGACTAAGCAGACATGACACACACAAACGATCAGGATGCGCGCTACCGGAAGGCGGCGGAGGAATTCGGCCCGGCCATGCAGCGGCTTGCCCGCGCGACCGAAGCCAATGCCGCCCGGCAACACGACCTTCTTCAGGATATGCATGTTGCTCTGTGGCAAAGCCTTGCCCGGTTTGACGGACGCTGCAGCCTCAGCACCTGGGTCTACCGGGTCACGCACAATGTTGCGGCGGATCATGTCCGGCGCGAACGCCGCCAGTGGCGCGGTTTGGTCGCGCTGGACACAGTGGGGCACATGCCGGATGGGCGCAGCGTCTCCGCCGAGCGGGAGCAGGCAGATGCGCTGGCGCGCATTCACGCCTGGATCCGGAAACTGGGGCCGCCTGACCGGCAAGTCATGCTGCTCTATCTCGAACAGATCAGCGCTGCCGACATCGCCAACATTACCGGCCTCACGCCTGGTGCCGTTGCCACCCGCATTTCACGACTCAAATCCCGCCTCGCATCAGACTTCAAGGAGACCTCTCATGACTGAATTCGACAAGATTCGCTCTCTCTGGTCCGCTCAACCCGTCCAGTCCTTTGCCCTGTCGCCAGACCAGTTGCAGGCGCGGGCCGGCAGGTTTCAATCGCGCATTCGACAGAGAAACATCACCGAATACCTTGCCGCGTTGCTCGTCATTGGGGTGTTCGGCTGGATGGCATGGCTCATCCCGGTGCCCCTGGCCAGGCTCGGAGCAGTCCTTGTCATTCTGGCAACTTTCTATGTCTGCTGGAAGCTGCACACATTCGCGGGGCAGGGCATCGGTCAGCCGGCTGACTCCGTCGCCAGCGTGCTGGATCATCACCGGTCTGAACTGCTTCGCCAGAGACATGCGCTCGACGCAGTCTGGCGCTGGTATCTCGCGCCCTTCGTGCCGGGCGCGGTGATCTTTGTCGCCGGCGTGATGTTCGCGCCGGAACTGGGCCTGCCAATTTGGGCAAGTCTGACCAGTTTTGCCTTCGCGCTTGCGATCATGGCCGGTGTATTTGGTGCGATTTTCGGACTCAACCGACTGGTGGTGAAGCGGCTTGATGCCGAGATTGCCGAACTGGACCGGTCTCGCGCCGGGTAAGAGGCCTGGCATCACTCTCAAGCCCATTTCCCGGACAGCGATGTATTTTCAGTCAGAGACCCCATATGGAAGGTACGAATACATCCGTGGAAGTGAACCGCATCAGTTTTCCATCTCTGCTCTGAGGGCATGTGGCGGAGTGAATGTGGAGGCGCCCGTCGTCTGCCACACAAAATAGCCTGGCAACCTGATCGGGTCTGCCAGGCTCTGAGCATCTTTCTTGTGCTCTGATCCGGGACCAATCCGATGACCACGACCAACACGATTCCCGCCAGGCAATGGGTCGCCATCCTGACGGCATGGGGGCTGCTCAGCCTGGCCCCTGTTGCGCAGGCCCAAACAGACATTCCGGAGAACGCCAGCGAAAGGTCCTACGCAGAAGGCTGGGCGTGCAATGCGGGGTTCAGGGCAAGCGGCGATACATGTCTTGAGATTTCCGTTCCCGACAATGCCTATTCAACAGGTTCGGTCTACGGGAGAGGCTGGGAGTGCCATTACGGCTTTGCGCGCTCAGACCAGCAGTGCACTGCTGTCAGGGTTCCGCAAAATGGGTATCTCGACTCTTTCGGAACCAATTGGTCCTGCGAACGCGGCTACGAGTCGGACGGTACAGACTGCAACAAATTGATTGTGCCCTTAAACGCCTTTCTGACCGACTCCGAGTATGGGACGGGCTGGGAATGCGAACGAGGGTATGCGGAAAGCAGGGGAGCCTGCGAACGGATTGAGTTGCCCAAGCACAGCTTCCTGTCCAGCAGCGCCTATGGCGACCGATGGAAATGTGAGCGCGGTTACGAGAAGTCCGGATCCATCTGCATTCGGGTGGAGCTGCCGGAAAACGCACATCTGAACTATGCGGGCGACGGCTGGGTATGCAACCGGCCCTACGAACAATCCGGAGAAATCTGCAATATGCCGGGAAGTTGAGTCGACTGGCAGATTCTTGTCTTTCTATACGCCTTGTATTCCTGACAGAAAATCCGAACAGAAACTTTATTTGTTTTGATCTGATGTATTCCCGGACGGGGGCTCCCATATCAGGACGACGGAATATCATTTCCGTACAAACCGAAAGTCCAGACCATGTCTGACCACAAAAACGAAAAAAGCCAGGGAAAATCGGACAAGACCGCCCAGACCCCGAAAGTGCCTCAGCAGCAGGCTGCCATGCCGGGCAAGTCGCAGCAGGAAGCCCCCAATACCAATCCCACCAAGAAATAGGATTGGTTCGCTGATGGGTGTTCACCGAACGCCGTGACAGCGATATGCCCTCAGCTTCGGGGCCGGAAATGGCCCCGAACGAGGATGTTCCCAAGAAGCATGGTCGGCGGGCTGAAGACCGCTCGGTCCGATCTGCCGTTCATGTCTTTCACGCATCACACAGGGAGATAACTCAATGGCCAATCGCATCACGAAGCGTGTGGTCACTTTCCGAAACCCCTTTCGCCTGGATTGTCTGGAAGACCAGCACCCTGCTGGTGAGTATACGGTCGAGACCGAGGAGGAGCAGATTGACGGGGAGGCGTTCCTGGCTTTCCGCCGGGTTTGTACGTCGTTGATCATTCGTCCGCCGTCCGGAAAGACCGGGCTGCCGCGAAGGGTCATCATCGACCCCGCGGATATCGAGGCAGCAATCGCAGACGATGGCGCGGACATCGCGCGGGCGGAGAATGAGGGGATGCAAAAGGGTCGTCTCTGACGCGCTCAGTCGCAATTGCCGATCAGGAGCATGCGGTCACCTTCCAGCAGGCGGCGGTAAAGACGATTTTGTCTCCTTCGACATATTCCATCAGTGAACTGCGGACCGCTTCTGTAACGCGTTCGCGTGTTTCCTCGTCCACGCCCTGGCTCATGGCGTAGCCCACCGGTCCCATCAGAGAGACATAGAGGTCCAGGAATTCGATCGAAAAGCGGCAGGGGACATCGATCTTTTCGTGCACAACATCGCGCCAGCCCGCTTCTGTCAGAATGCCTTCCACCCGTACACTATCCGCAAAGCCGAACTGGCCGCGCGCATCGGGCTGGCGTTCCGGCAGGTCGGGCAGCAGGGGGCGGGCGGCGGTTTCGGCGGCCGTCATGAACGGGTTTTCTGCCGGGTCGCGCCAACTGAACAGGATCAGGGCCGTGCCCGGCTGCGCAGCGCGACTCAGATTGCGGAAGGCCGCGACTGGGTCTTCAAAAAACATCACTCCGAACCGGGAGGTGATCATGTCGAACCGTCTGGTCTCGAAAGGATGGGTCTGTGCGTCGGCGACGATGAACTCTGCCGTTGATCCGGTCTCGGCGGCGCGCTTGCGCGCATGGGCGATCATGGTCTCCGAAATGTCGAGGCCCAGACAGTCTGCGTCAGCGCCCAGTGTCTCGGCCATGGCCAGTGTCGTCGCGCCCGTGCCGCAGCCAATGTCCAGCACGGATTTCGCGTCGGCCATCGTCACCGCCTCGAAGAGGATGTCCGCAAAGGGCTGAAAAGCCGCGTCCAGCAGGGTTTGGGCCCGAACCCAGGCCTTGCCGCCCGCGCCGTTCCATATCTCTTCCTGGTCCTTGTTTGCCATGCTCATATGCGCTCGCGCTCCTTGTCTTTGCGATGTCGTGGAGGCATCCTGCCACTTCAAGCCGACTTGAGGTCAAGAGCGTAACATGGAAATTTCAGAAGTTGCCAAACAATCCGGGATTCCGGCGTCCACCCTGCGCTATTATGAAGAGCGCGGCCTGATCCGCTCAACGGGGCGCCGCGGCCTGCGCCGCCTGTTCGAGCCGGACGTGCTGGAACGGCTCGGCCTCATCTCACTCGGCCGCGCGGCAGGTTTCACGCTGGACGAGATCGCCGCCATGATGTCGGAAGAGGGCCCCCGCATCGAACGCGCCGCGCTCGTCTTGAAGGCGGAAGAGCTGGACGAAAAAATCCGTCAGTTGACGATCATGCGTGATGGCCTGCGCCACGCCGCCAAGTGCCGCGCCCCCAGCCACATGGAATGCCCCAGCTTCCGCCGCATCCTCCGCGCCGCCATGACGGGACGGATTTCGGTGAAGGACAGATCTATGGGGCTCAGTGGGCGGAAGTCTTAGTCACCATCCATCCGCAGCGCCGCAACGAACGCTTCCTGCGGAATCTCCACCTTGCCGAACTGGCGCATGCGCTTCTTGCCGGCGGCCTGCTTGTCGAGCAGTTTCCGTTTCCGGCTGGCGTCGCCGCCATAGCACTTCGCCGTCACATCCTTGCGCAGGGCACTGAGCGTTTCGCGCGCGATCACCTTGCCGCCAATGGCTGCCTGGATCGGGATCTTGAACATCTGGCGGGGGATCAGATCTTTCAGCCGCTCACACATCTGCCTGCCGCGGCTTTCGGCGCGGTCGCGGTGCACCAGCATGGCGAGGGCATCCACCGGCTCGTCATTCACCAGGATCTGCAGCTTGACGAGGTTCTCCGCGCGGTGGCCGACAATCTCATAGTCGAAGCTGGCATAGCCGCGGCTGATGGATTTGAGGCGGTCATAGAAGTCGAACACGACCTCGTTCAGCGGCAGCTCATACTTCACCATGGCGCGCCCGCCGACATAGGACAGCTCGGTCTGGATGCCGCGCCGGTCCTGGCAGAGCTTCAGGATGCCGCCGAGATATTCATCTGGCGTATAGATCGTGGCATTGATCCAGGGCTCGCGGATTTCCTTGATCTTGGTCACTTCCGGCATGTCGGCCGGATTGTGCAGCTCGATCTCGGTATCGTCCGTCATCGTCATTTCATAGACAACGCTCGGCGCAGTTGCGATCAGGTCGAGGTCGAACTCGCGGCTGAGGCGCTCCTGAATGATCTCCAGATGCAACAGGCCGAGGAAGCCGCAGCGGAAGCCCATGCCCAGCGCGGCAGAGGTTTCCATCTCCCAGGTAAAGCTCGCATCATTCAGGCGCAGCTTGCCCATCGCGGCGCGCAGTTCGTCGAAATCATTCGCGTCCATCGGGAACAGGCCGCAGAACACGACCGGCTGCACATCCTTGTAGCCGGGCAGGGCCTTGGCGGTCGGCCGCTTCTCTTCCGTGATCGTATCACCGATGGCCGTGTCGCTGACTTCCTTGATCGAGGCGACGAGGAAGCCAACCTCGCCGGGCCCCAGCGCGTCCGTCTCGGTGATCTTCGGATTGAACGTGCCCACCTTGTCGACCTCATAGGTCGCGCCGGTGCGCATCATCTTGATCTTCTGCTTCTTCTTCAGCACGCCGTCATGCACGCGCACGATGACGACCACGCCCAGATACGGGTCATAATAGGCATCGACCAGCGCGGCCTTCAGCGGTGCGTCCGCCTCTCCCGTTTGCGGAGCGGGCAGGCGTTTCACAATGGCCTCCAGCACGTCCGGAATGCCAAGGCCGGTCTTCGCCGAAATCTCCAGCGCGTCAGACGCGTCGAGCCCGATCACATCCTCGATTTGCGCCTTCACACGGTCAACGTCTGCGGCGGGCAGGTCCACCTTGTTGAGCACGGGCACGATCTCATGGTCCTGGTCGATCGCCTGATACACATTGGCCAGTGTCTGCGCCTCGACGCCCTGAGAGGCATCCACGACCAGAAGCGAGCCTTCGCACGCGGCCAGGCACCGGCTGACCTCATAGGCGAAGTCCACATGGCCCGGCGTGTCCATCAAGTTCAGGACATAGGTCTCCCCATCCTGCGCCTCATAGGTCAGGCGCACGGTCTGGGCCTTGATGGTGATGCCGCGCTCCTTCTCGATGTCCATCGAGTCGAGCACCTGTTCCTTCATCTCGCGGTCGGTCAGCCCGCCGCAATGCTGGATGAGGCGGTCGGCCAGCGTCGACTTGCCATGGTCGATATGGGCGATGATCGAGAAATTGCGGATTTTGTCACGTGATATCATGGCCGGGATATAGCCGCGCTTGCGGCCTGCGGGAAGCGGTCACATTCACAGGAGACGCGCTTCCCGGCCGCGGATCGCCGATTTCCCGCGGATTTCCATTAAAATCAGGCAATTCCGGAACTTCCCCCGGCGCGCGTCCATTGAGTCCCTGTCACATGAACCCCAGCCCGACGGAAGGAATCCGCATGAGCATCACGACTCTCAAAGACCTCTATATCGACCAGTTGCAGGACCTCTACAGCGCCAATCGCCAGTCGCTGAAAGTCACCCGCAAGCTCGCCGACAAGGCCAGCAATGACAAGCTCAAGGATGCGCTGAAACGAGGCGTGGACGGCATCCAGGACGGCATCGATGCGGTCGAGGGCCTGATCCGCCAGCATGGCGCCGATCCGCGCGGCGAGTTCTGCCAGGGCATGGAAGGCCTCGTGAAGGAGGCGAACGCCCATGCCATCGAGGCCGACATTGCCGACAAGGACGTACTCGATGCCTCGATCATCTCGCAATATCAGCGCATGACCCATTATGCGCTCGCCGGTTATGGCACGGTCGTGGCCTTCGCCCGCCGCCTGCGCCTCAGCGACGAGGTCCGCACGCTTCAGGCCTGTCTCGACAGCACCTATTCGGGCGACCGGGAGATGTCGCAGCTTGCCGAAGGCGAAGTGAACCGAGAGGCGGCCTGATCCGTAAAGATCTTACCACCGAGAGAGAGCTGGCGGCCGGTCGCCCCCATCCATAGACGGCCGCCCGCCAGGGTGGGAACCCGGTCCGGCGTATGCCGGGCCGGGTTTTCCATACAGGCTGCCTAGCCGCCGGTGCCCGGCACGGTGATGTGCGCGGGGGCGCCCGGGCCAAAATCCATGCCGAGGAAGATCCAGCCCATCATCAGCGCTACGCCCGTGATCAGCATCCACACCGAATAGGGGATCATCATCGCCGTCAGGCTGCCGAGCCCGAAATCGGTTTGCCAGCGCCGCGCAAACACCAGGATCAGCGGGAAGTACACCATCAGCGGCGTGATGATGTTGGTCGCGCCATCGCCCACACGATAGGCGGCTGTCGCGCCTTCGGGGCTGACGCCCAGCAGCATCAGCATCGGCACCAGAACCGGCGCCAGCAGCGCCCATTTCGCGCTGGCCGAGCCGACGAACAGGTTCAAGAGCGCCGAGAACAGCACGATCAGGCCCAGCACGATCGGCAGCGGCAGGCCGCTGGACTGGATCGCGTCCGCGCCATGCACGGCCGAAATCAGGCCCAGATTCGACCAGCCGAACATCGCCACAAAATGCGCCGCCGCAAAGGCGAGGACGAGGTAATAGCCCAGATCCTTCATTGCCTCGGTCATCATGTTCACGAGGTCGCGGTGATTGTTGATCGTGTTGGCCGCTGCGCCATACGCCCAGCCGGCCGCCAGGAACAGGACGAGGAAGCCTGCCACGAGGGAGCGGAAGAACGGTCCAGCCTTCTGGTACCACGGGTCGCCCTCAGTGCCCGGCCCGTCTGCCAGCAATGGCGTGCCGGGTCCGAACGTCATCAGCGCCCACAGCGCGCAGACGCCCAGCACGGCGAGCCCCGCCATGCGGAGGCCCTTCTGCTGCTCAGGCGTCAGCGGCTTGTCCTCATCGCCCGCCTGCACGGCGGCGTCCGGGGCAGGGGTCCATGTGCCAAGGCGCGGCTCGATCACCTTGTCAGTCACAAACCAGATGACCGGCAGGTAGATCAGCAGCAGCGCGATGATGAAATAGGTGTTGCCGGCAATGTTCATCGTCCAGCCCGCATCAATATTGCTTGCCCCATAGGCCGCCTCGGTGATGCCGAACAACAGCGCGTCCAGCTGGCCGGGCGAGATGTTCGCCGAAAACCCGCCCGAGACACCCGCAAAGGCCGCGGCAATGCCCGCCAGAGGGTGACGCCCGGCCGAGGCAAACAGGATGCCCGCCAGCGGGATCATCACCACATAGCCCGCATCGGCGGCATGGTTTGACAGCATGGCCACCAGCGCGACCAGCGGCGTCAGCAGGACTTTCGGCGCATTGCGCACGGCGGCGCGGATCGCGCTGGAAAACAGGCCCGAGCGCTCCGCCACGCCCGCGCCCAGCATCACGACCAGAACATAGCCAAGCGGATGGAAGTGCGTGAACGTCTTTGGCATCTCCACCCAGAGTCGCTGGATGTTGTCTGCCGAGAACAGGCTGGCGGATTCGATGATCAGCGGCGTGCCGCCCTCGGTCACCTGGGTCGGATGCGGCGCGCTGAAACTGGCCCAGGCGGCGATCTGCGAAATCGCCATCAGGGCGATGATCAGGTAGAAGAACAGGAAAACCGGATCGGGCAGGCGGTTGCCCGTCTTCTCCACCCATCCCAGGAATCCCTTATTGGTCACTGTCTCGGCCATGCCCGATACCCCATTGTTTCCGCGCCAAAGGCGACACCTTATTGCCAATTGCCACGCTGGCAATATTCGGCCCTGCATGCGCCACAGTCCGCGCTGCAGCCCGAACACTGGTGACCCCCTGCCAAATGCGGTAATCAGGCGCTTCAGTTGACCAAACGGCCCCGCCCATGCCCGACACACAGCCTTCCGCGCCCAAACAGGGCATCACCGAAGACGGCTTCCTGACCGACAGCTGGTATCTGGCGGCGCCCTCGACAGAGCTGAAACCCGGCCAGCAGCACCGGATCATGGTTCTGGGGGAGCCTGTCGTGGTGGGCCGCACGCCGAAAGGGGAGGCGTTTGCCCTGCGCGATATCTGCCCGCACCGGCTTGTGCCGCTCTCGGCCGGCCAGCAGCTGGAAACCGATGGCGAATGGACGCTGCAATGCCCCTATCATGGCTGGCGCTTCGGCACGGATGGCGGCTGCAAGCTGATGCCATCCCTGACCGACGACAGCCCCTATGACCCGTCAAAGGTGAAGGTGCGCCGCTATCCGGTGCATGAGGCGAACGGCGCGGTCTATCTCCATGTCGCGCACAATCCCCGCAGCGTTGAGCCGCCGGCCGTGCCGCCGCCAGAATTCGGCCCGCTGCCGGAAAAGCCGGGCTTTGTCATCCATGACGTGTTCAACGCGCATATGGATGATGCCGTCGTCGGCCTGATGGACCCGGCCCATGTGCCCTTTGTACACAATCAATGGTGGTGGCGCCCGCCCTCGGTGGGCCTGAAGCTGAAGGAAAAACCTTTCATCCCGACGGAGCGCGGCTGGGCAATCGACCGCCACCCGCCCAGTTCGAACTCGAAACTCTATCGCTGGGTCTTCGGCGATGATGTGGAAACCGAAATCCGGTTCCAGCTGCCCGGCTATCGCTGGGAAATCATCTCCAACGACAAGGCGCGCCTCCTGACGCTCACCTGCCTGACGCCTGAGGCCCCGAAACGTACACGGATCACCCAGTTCACCTGGTGGACCGGCGCGCCGCTGCTTCACCTCGCCGTGCCCATCGCCAAACCCATGGCCCGCAAATTCCTCCGCCAGGATGGCGACATGGTCGATCTGCAAAACCAGGGCATGGCCCACCAGAAAGCCATGATGTGGATCGACGACATCGACGTCCAGGCCAAATGGTACCAGCGCCTGAAACGTGAGTGGACGGACTGCCGGACAGAAGGGCGCGAGTTCGTGAACCCGATTGAGGCGCGTGTGCTGAAGTGGATGAGTTAGGGAGGCTGGTCGACAGCTCAAGAGGGATCGCCTCGCGATTCTGTAGGGCGGGGTAGCGGAGCGTAACCCGCCACCCCGTATGCGCCGCATTGGCGGGTCATGACCCGCCTTACGCTACTCCTCTCCCCGTCTCTTCCTCTCTCCGCATCTCCGGCGGATGCCGGAGTCTCCTGCGGCTGGCTCCGCGCTCTTACCGCAGGAGGCCCCGGCATCCGCCGGGGATATGTTGTATGGGGATAAGGTTCGCGCTCTCCTCCTGGCGTCACCCCCGACGCGCAGCGTCTGGGTGCCCATCACGGAACAGAGCCAACGAGCACGCCACACGCAATTGCGGGGACCACGCCCCCACACTCCCCCCCTCTCTCCGCTCACCCCGGCGAAAGCCGGGGCCCCGTGCGGCCGGCTCCGCGCTCTAACAGCAAGAGACCCCGGCCTCCGCCGGGGATGCGGACTTTGCGGGGATAGAGGTTTGCACTCTCCCCCCGCAGGCCCCTGCGAACGCAGGGGCCCATCTCTGGCTGTATCCTCAAGCGCTTCAGGCGATGGGGGGAGATGGATACCTGCCTGCGCAGGTATCTTCGGGCTTGAATTATCGCCCTCACCATCCCCCACCCACCGCGCCGCACCGACCCGAGATGGGCCCCCGGATGGCCTGCGGCCATCGGGGGTGACGCATCGATGAACGCTCGATCGTAGGGCGGGTTAGCGAAGCGTAACCCGCCATCCGCACGGTCCACATGGCGGGTCATGACCCGCCCTACGGAACAAACGAATCCGACGCACAGCCCCTCATGCGATGATGGTCATCTGCCCTTCCGGGAGCCGGATCAGGTACCGTTCTGGTCGGGAGGGCAGGGACAGGAGGGTGCAGGCCGGAGCAGCGGTCCGGTCCGCGCCTAGGCAGGTCAGGCCAGGGTGAGCCTGCGAAAGCAGGTAGGGAACCCGCCTCGTCCGGCAGCCCGGAGCTTTGCGCTCCCGGATGGACTTCCCGTGTGAAAAGCACGGAAGACCCGTTTGCGCGGCGCCGGTAACGAAGACCCGGGACCATGGGCCCCCATGAGGGTGTCCCGCCGAAGACCCTGTCCGGCGCGGCGGGCGGTAACGCTCCATTCCGTAGCCTTTATGTTTCATGGCGGAGCGCCACGGCGCCCGCCGCGCCTCGGTTCCGTAAGGGGCCGGTTGTTGGATCCCCGGATGGCGAAAGCCAGTCCGGCCAAATGTGCAGGAAGAGATACCCTCACCGCCCATTGCTGACGCAATGGGCCCCTCCTCTCCCGGAGGGAGAGGGGTGCGACGCGGAGCCCGGACAAATCCCTCTCCCTCCGGGAGAGGAGGGGCCCGCGCCGAAGGCGTGGGAGGTGAGGGCTGCCCTCCTCCGCAGGGTTCCGGATATTTGCTGACGCAAATTCCGGGATGACAAAAACGGGAAGGGACCGCGCCTCCTGGCTATCGCGCGGGGCCTGTATCAGATCGCGTTCAAGCGGCCGACCTGCGCGGGTTCCTTTCCGCGCGCAGGCCGGCGGCCTCTTCACACCAGCGATCTTGCCCAGTGACCTCGCATAGCGCCGCGCACAGGGCGGCGCGCAACTCGGCCCGGCGGGCTTCCAGCTTCTCCCGGTCGCGCACATCCGGCGCGTCAATGCTGGTCTCGGCTTCGGCCAGCATTTGGGTGATGTCCTCGAAGGCCCGCGCCATCTGCTCGAAGGCCTCGTCCGTCGAGCTCAGTTCAAAGATTTCAGGCACGGCGTCCGGAAATTCACCGGCAAGTCCAGCAAAGGAATACGTCATCGGATTGGTCCCATTACAATCGATTGCATTATTGTGTAGCATCTCTGGGTTGAAATGTCTTCCCCTAATTTCAGCAGGGCGTTGCAGGTCAGCTATGCAATCCTACAGATCGCCTTCCGACTTGCCGGATTGCTTCCACAGCCAGGCTGTCAGACCCGCTCCGATCAGCAACAGGGTCGAAAAGCCGACCAGCGCCGCAATGGCAAGGGCGTCCACGCTGAGATTGCCCATGACAGTGATCTCCTGTTCAGCGTCAGGCCGGGGCGTTCAGAAGGGCGTACAGTTCATCCTTCAGCGCCATGCGCTGCTTGCGCAACCGGGTCTGGAAATCATCGCTGGCCGGTTCGACATCTGTCTCGATGCGGTGAATCTGGCGGTTCACCTCATGATATTCCTCGGCCAGGCGCGCGAAATGAGGATTGGACTCCTTCAATGCCCGGATGCGGTCGGCAGCTTCCGGAAAATCGGCGGCGAGTTCGTGCGGCGTGTGCGACATGTGGATCGGCTCCCTCTAAACAGCGTCTGGAGCCAGTTGGCCCGTTCGCGGGGGCTGCCGGAATCGGGAAAACTACCTAACCGGAGGGATCGGGGGTCATTTTTCCCCGAACAGGCCTGCCTGCCCGGTGCCGGGGTTCGGCAGGCCGAGGCGGTCATAGGCGAGCGGCGCGGCGACCCGGCCGCGCGGGGTGCGGGCCACATAGCCTTTTTGCATCAGATAGGGCTCGATCACGTCCTCCACCGCGTCGCGCGCTTCCGACAGGGCCGCGGCCAGCGTCTCCACGCCGACCGGCCCGCCGGCATAGGTTTTTACCAGCGCATGCAGATAGCGCCGGTCCAGCGCATCGAGTCCGTCGGAATCGATTTCAAGCCGTCTCAGCGCGCTGGCAGCGGCGTCTTTCGTGATCGTGCCGCCATCGGCTTCGGCAAAGTCGCGAACCCGGCGGAGCAGGCGCAGCGCGATGCGCGGTGTACCCCGGGCCCGGCTGGCGATCTCGATGGCGCCCTCTTCCGTGATTGGTGCGGTCAGCTTGCGCGCGGCGGCCATGACGATGCGGGCGAGTTCCTCCGGCTCGTAGAATTCCAGCCGCAGCGGAATGCCGAAACGGTCCCGCAAGGGCGTGGCCAGCAGGCCGGCGCGGGTGGTGGCGCCGACAAGGGTAAAGGGCGACAAATCCAGCCGCACCGAGCGCGCCGACGGGCCTTCGCCGATCACGATGTCGAGGGCATAATCCTCCATCGCAGGATAGAGGATTTCCTCGACAACCGGCGGCAGGCGGTGAATCTCGTCAATGAACAGGACATCGTTCGGCTCCAGATTGGTCAGGATCGCCGCGAGATCCCCGGCCTTGGCAATGACGGGGCCAGAGGTCGCGCGGAACCCGACACCCATTTCCCGGGCCAGGATCTGTGCCAGCGTCGTCTTGCCGAGGCCCGGCGGGCCGAACAGGAGAACATGGTCCAGCGCTTCGGCGCGCTTGCGCGCGGCCTCGACATAGACTTTCAGATTGGACTTCGCCTTGCGCTGGCCGACATAATCGTCAAAGGCCTGCGGCCGCAGCGCGCGGTCCAGCGCATCGCCGCCTTGGGCGTTCGGGTCGGACAAGGCGCCCTCGCGGCTCATCGCGCGAGCTCCTTCAGGGCCGATTTGATCAGCGCGCCGACCTCCTCATCGTCTGTCTCCTTCGCTGCGCTGGCGACGGCGCGGGCGGCGTCGGCCTGGGCATATCCAAGGTTGACCAGCGCCGAGATCGCTTCGCTGCGTGCCCCGGTCGTGGCGGCGGCCACGGGCGCGCTGGCAAGGCCGGCAACCTTTGCCGTTTCAAACTTTCCGAACCGGCCCAGGGGCGGCGGCTTGCCGGCCAGTTCCCCGGTAATACGTTCGGCCAGCTTCTTGCCGACCCCCTTGGCTCGTGTCAGCACGGACGCATCGCCCAGCGCGATCGAATCCATCAATTCCGCCGGCGTGATCGCATCGAGGATCGCCATCGCTGCCTTGCCGGCGACGCCATGCACATCCTGCAACCGCACGAACCAGGCGCGTTCCTCGTCCGAGCCGAAGCCGAACAGGGTGATGGAGTTTTCCGTCACCCGCGTTTCCACATGCAGCACCGTCTCGTCACCGGCCTGCAATTTGGCCAGGAGGCGCCCGCCCGCCATACAGACATATCCGACGCCATTGACGTCGATCAGGACATGGTCCGCGCCGAGGGCGGCAACGGTGCCGGTCAGCCTGCCAATGATCATGCTGCGCCCCGTTTTACATCCAGCGGCAAATGATGCGCGGTGCAGATCGCGCAGGCGAGGGCATCGGCCGAGTCCGCTTTCATCTGCCCGGCCCGGGGCAGGAGGCGCTTGACCATGAAAGCGACCTGATCCTTGTCCGCCGTGCCGGTGCCGACAATGGCAAGCTTGATCTTGCGCGGCGCAAATTCGGCGACCGGAATGCCCGCCATGGCCAGTGCCGCCATGGCTGCGCCGCGCGCCTGGCCGAGCTTCAGCGCCGAGCGCGGATTGGCATTGACCAGGGTTTCCTCCACGCCCGATGCATGGGGACCATAATGCCGGGCCAGTTCGCCGACCGCTTCGAAGATTCCGCCCAGTCGGTCCGACATGGCCAGGGCCGGATCGACCGAGATCACGCCATGTGCGATGTGCGCCAGCCGGGCGCCGGTCTGTTCAATTACGCCCCAGCCCGTATGGCGCAGGCCGGGATCGATGCCGAGAATGCGAATCGTGGTGCTCATCCCCGCCATCCTATCAAGGCACGGGGTTAATGACACCTTGCATTTTCTCGATTTGTTCACACCGGCTGCAGCCGGTTCCTCCTATTCTGTTTCGCGTGGCACCAGCACGGAGTCGATGACATGCACCACGCCATTGCCGCCTTCGATATCGGTTTCCATCAGGCCGGCCTGATTGATCATCAGATCGCCGCCGCCCATGTCGCGCAGCGACAGGTCCAGCCCGTTCAGGCTGGCGAGGGGCGTGCCGTCCTCGGCCGGAGGCACATTTGCCGCCCGCAGCTCGCCCTCGACAATATGGTATTCCAGCATGCGGACGAGACGGTCCGCCTTTTCGGGACGCAGATAGTCTTCCAGCTGGCCCTCCGGCAGGGCGTCGAACGCATCATTGGTCGGCGCAAACACGGTATAGGGGCCGCCCGTCGCCAGCGTCTCGTCCAGCGCGGCCGCCTCGATGGCGCCATACAGGGTGGAAAGGCGCGGATCGGCCGCAATCGTGTCGAGGATGTTGGGTCCAGACAGGACCATCGCGTCGCGGTCCATCGTTTCGGCAAAGACTTCTTCCTCGTCCGATTCCGGCATGGCCGGATCGGCAATGTCGATGTCGTCCGCATAAGGCTGGACCGGGTCATCCGGCAGGGCCTGGGGTTGCGGGGACTCGCCCGAACAGGCGGCGGCCAGCATCAGTGCGGCGAGAGCGGGAACAAGCAGGGCGGGTTTCATGTGCGGGGATCCTTTCCTCCGGCAGGCAATGGACAGACAACGCGTGCGCCGCGATTTGGTTCAGCGGCGCATGCCGGATTCCGCGCGCTCAATGCGGGTTTTCCATGGCAGGCTGCGGGCGGCCCATCGTCCAGTTCACCACCCCGCGCACGGACGGGTTGGGGGCGCACCAGATCTCGCCGGTGCCGGTGATCACGGTGACCCAGATGAGATTGTGTTCCTGGCCATAATCGATGACGCCGATGGCATAGCCGTCGCCCCGGTCCTTGACGGTCAGGGGAATGGGGGGATTGAGCTGGGTGAACATGGGAGAGGGCCTTCCTTGAGAGGGTGGATGGCAAACGCCGGGCGGGGAAAAAGGTTGCGCGGCCCGCAGGCCGCCTGCGTCCGGATTTTCCGCTTGCCAGGACTGGAAATCCGGCACATATCGCGCCGCCGCCCATGTGCTGCGACAGGCGCAGGCCGGGCGGGGGAGTCATTGCCCTCATGTCCGATCCGTCGTTCGACTGCGTGTCCTGCGGCGCCTGCTGTTTCAGCCGGAACCCGCACTATCTGACCCTGCTGCCCTGGGATGCCGGGCGCAGCCTGCCCGAAGACAGCCTGTTCGCGGCGCACGGGCAGACCTATGTGAAGTTCGCATGCGGCCATTGCGTGCATCTGGACCTTTCCGGCGGCAAGGCTGCCTGTGGCGTCTATGAGGACCGGCCGGAAGCCTGCCGGGCCTTCCGTGCAGGAAGTTTCGAATGCCTCAAGGCCCGCCGCGCCAATGGTATCCTGGGCGAACGCGTCCGCGAGGTGGCGGCCTGAGATTACCGCGAGGGCAGACTTCTCTCCTGCTTCCGGCGGCCCTCACCTCCCACGCCTTCGGCGCGGGTCCCTCCTCTCCCGGAGGGAGAGGGGTGCGACGCGGAGCATGGATATCCCTCTCCCGCTTGCGGGAGAGGAGGGGCCCATTGCGTCAGCAATGGGAGGTGAGGGTATCTCCTCCTGCACGTTTGGCCGGACTGGCGCTCGCCATCCGGGGATCTCGGTGCGGCTCAAGGAGCCTGGCGCGGCGGGCGCCGTGGCGCTCCGCCTGGAACTGAATAAGGCTACGGAATGGAGCGTTACCGCCCGCCGCGCCGGACAGGGTCTTCGGCGGGACACCCTCATGGGGGCCCATGGTCCCGGGTCTTCGTTACCGGCGCCGCACGAACGGGTCTTCCGTGCTTTTCACACGGGAAGTCCATCCGGGGATGTCTCCCGGGCTGCCGGACGAGGCGGGTTCCCTACCTGCTTTCGCAGGCTCACCCTGGCCTGACCTGCCTAGGGCCGTGCAGGACCGTCTGTCTCCCGCAAAGCCCATCCTGTCCCTGCCCTCCCGACCAGAACGGTACCTGATCCGGCTCCCGGAAGGGCAGGTGACCATCATCGCATGAGGGGCTGTGCGTCGGATTCAATGCGCTAGTAGGGCGGGTCATGACCCGCCATGTGGACCGTGCGGATGGCGGGTTACGCTTCGCCAACCCGCCCTACGATGGGGGGTTCATCGATGCGTCACCCCCGATGGCCACAGGCCATCCGGGGGCCCATCTCGGGTCGGTGCGGCGCGGTGGGTGGGGGATAGTGGGAGCGTGATCCCCGCGATTGCGTGTGGCGTGCTCCGTGGCGTCGTTCCGTGATGGGCCCCCAGACGCTGCGCGTCGGGGGTGACGCCAGGGGGCGAGGGCGCATCCGATACGAACAACACCGTGTCCCCGGCGCAGGCCGGGGTCTCTTGCATTGCCTTGCGCGGAGCCCGCCGCACGGGGCCCCGGCTTTCGCCGGGGTGAGCGGAAAACGGGTGATTGATGGGGGCGGGGGTTTCTCCTAGAAGGGGCTGGACGGAGATCAGGCCGGGGCCTGGGAAGAGGGGGTCATGACCGGGTCGGACCAGCGCGCGCCATGCTGATATTCACCTCCACACTGGCCGTCTGGGCACTTGATCCGGATACGGGCGATTGCTGGCAGATCGACAGCGGCAAGGGGGTCTATTACGGCATCAGCTTTACCGAGGACCGCCTGTTCATCGGGGCCCGGCAGGCCGCCTATGGCAGCGACCAGTCCGTGCAGCAGAATGTCATCCTGGTCTATGACCGGGCCCTGCGCCTGAAGAATGTGCTGGCCCCGCGCGGCGCGCCGATCCGCGACCTGCACCAGATCCTGGTGGCGGGGCGCAGCCTGTATGTCACCTCCACCTATGATGACACGATCGCCATTCTGGACCTGTCCGACCGGCGCTGGACCGAATGGCGGCCCTTGCCCGCGCAGGCGGTGGCGCCGGACGAGTATCATGTCAATTCCCTGTTGGCGGCGGGCGAGTCGCTCTGGCTGGCAGGCAAGCGGCCAAAGCCCTGGGTGGCCGAGTTCGACCGGGCCGGGCGGCAGCTGAAACGGCAGATGCGCCTCGGGCGCGGCACGCACAATGTCTGGCTGGACGATGGCGTGCCGGGCGTGTGCAGTTCCGATGAGGGCGCGCTGGTCTGGCAGGATGGCCGCCGACGGATGATTTCAGACGGGGCCTGGACGCGCGGCTATTGCCGCCTCGGCGACCGCATCTTTGTGGGGCTGAGCGAGGTGAATTCGCGCGAGAACCGGGCGCAATCGGATTGCTGCCTTGTTGAACTGGATGCCGATCACGCCCCCGAGCGGGCCTGGCATTTGCCGGGCTGGGGCATGCTGCATGATGTGCGGGCCCTGAACACAGCGGATGCGAGCCATAATGGCGTGCGCTTTGCGCTCGACCGCGCCCGGCTGGATCTGCGCTTTCGCCGCCAGCGCCTGTCGGCCGGGTTTGGCCCGTTCACGCCGCCGCCGGCCTGAGGCCGGATCAGTTCCGGGATGGGAAGATGCCCTGCGTCACGACGCAGTGTTTCAGCGCGAGATAAGGCGGCATGTTGTTTCCGGCGGTGGAGTCGCCCAGCGGGTCTGCTGCGCCGTCATGCGCCAGTGCCGGGCCAGCAATGTCAGATTCGGTGCCGCCGCGCTCGCCTTGCCGGCGGTCGGTCAGGCCGGGGCCCTGGCCCGCGCCGACGACCACCCGTCCGCGCAAATCCGGCAGGGCAAATGTGGTGCGCCCATCCCCGCCATACAGGGTGCCGAGCAGGGAGAAGAGCGCCGAATTCTGCGAAATCGGCAGCAGGCGGCCATCCGCCTCCAGCGTGCCGCGCGGGCAGAAATTGAAGCCGACGGTCAGGATCTCGCCGAGATATTCGTCCGGGCCAGCCTGCGCCGATGGCGCGGCCAGTGTCGCTGCGATGAGTGCCGCTGAAATAATGGAAATCCGGGCCATGATGCATCCTCCCCTTGATGGATGGGACGCAGTCTAGGCGGCTTTGGGGGCGCGGCAAGGGGGGGCG
>MRWF01025257.1_pt1 | contig 123273 bp, 107 predicted proteins | sample 1013331 | NCBI WGS metagenome assembly MRWF01 (sample SAMN06117577, study PRJNA244670) | biofilm metagenome | biome: Water; feature: Cathode Biofilm; material: Biofilm; isolation source: microbial consortium enriched at the cathode of a solar microbial fuel cell | place: USA: District of Columbia... | reverse complement strand
CAGCGCCTTCACCAGCCGCTCGTGGCGGGCCCGGTCGGCGGCCAGCCGGTAGCCCTGCCGGCCGGCGAGGAAATCCACGCTCAGCGGCGTGGCGCGGTCCGCCGGGTCCCACAGCGACAGGGCGCCGCCGTCACCGGCGGGGCCCAGCACCAGCGCCAGGCCACCGTCGCGGGCGGCCTGCGTTGACGCCACCGGCACGGTGCCCGCCACGGCAGGGGCGCCGGGCAGACCACCGACAACACTCACACGAACCACACAAACAGCACCGCCCCCAGCAACAGGCGGTAGACCATGAACGGCAGCATGCCGACCCGGTCCAGCAGCCGCAGGAACAGCATGATGGTCAGGTAGGCGGTGACTGCGCTCACCACCACGCCCAGGGCCATGTGCCCCCAATCCACCGGCACCGTGCTTTCCAGCAGGTCCTTGGTTTTCAGCAGGCCGGCGCCGAGGATCACCGGGATCGACAGCAGGAAGGAAAAGCGGGCCGCGTCCTCGCGGCGAAAGCCCAGCGCCAGCGCGGCGGTGATGGTGATGCCGCTGCGCGAGGTGCCGGGAATCAACGCCACCGCCTGGGCCACGCCGATCAGCAGCGCGCTGCCCACGCCCAGTTCGGCCACCGCCCGCTTGCGGGCGCCGTAGACATCGGCCAGCCACAGCAGCACGCCGAACACCACCGTGGTGACGGCGATCACCGCCGCCGAGCGCAGCTCGTTTTCAATCAGATCCTTGGCCAGGAACCCCGCCGCCACCGCCGGCACCGTAGCCAGCACCACCAGCAGGCCGAGACGCAGATCCGGGTTCATGCGCCGCTGCATGACGCCGTCACCGGCGCCCCGGGTCATCGCCCAGAGATCCCGGCGGTAGTAGGCCACCACCGCCAGCAGCGTGCCCAGGTGCACCGCCACGTCGAACGCCAGGCCCTGATCCGGCCAGCCGAACATCTGCGCGGGCAGGATCAAATGCGCCGAGCTGGAGATCGGCAGGAACTCGGTGAGGCCCTGAACCAGGGCCAGAATCAACGCCTGGACATTATCCATTCAAACGGATTCCTGCGCCGTGGGCCGGTAGCCGGTCAGAAATTCCGGGGGCATGCGCCGGGGTTTGCCCGAGTCCAGCGCCACGCACACCCACTTGGTGCGACCGCGCAGCAGGGTTACGCCGTCGCTTTCGCGCACGATCTGGTAGCGGCGAGTGATGCTGATGCGCTGGTCGTTGTCGACGATCCAGGTGCCGATCAGCAGTTTTTCGCCTTCGAACGCCGGCGCCAGATAGTCCACTTCGGTGCGCCGCGCCACCATGCAGCGGTTGAGCCGCTGGTACTCGTCCCAGCCCAGGCCCAGCACCTGGGTGTGCTGCCAGGCGATCTTTTCCATGTAACGCAGGTATTCGGTGTTGTTGACGTGGCCGAGCACGTCGATGGATTCCGGCGCCACCACCACTTCGATCTGGTGCACGTCCGGCAGGTCCCAATGGATCATCGCGATTACTCTCCCTTTTTGTGCCGCGCTCCGGCGGCTTAATTCACGACACGGTCGCGCAGATAAACCGGTTGCGCCTGTTCCGCCGGCACGGTGCGGCCCTGCTCTACCATCGGCAGTGCCAGGCGGGCCACGGCGCCGGCGCGCGGCGCCACCTCGGCGTCCACCTCCGCCAGCCGCACGCGGGCCGCGATCTGTTCGCGATAGACGGCGCCGGAGCCGGCCAGCAGCCAGTCGTCGCCGTCCAGTTCCGGCACCGCGTCCGGGTCGAACAGGCCATCGGCGAGCAGCGGCACCACGCCGTCCGGTCCGCATTGATACGCACCCAGATAGAGCTCGCCCATGCGCGCGTCGAACGCCGCCAGCACGCGGGAGCGGTGCGGGTAGCGGTCGAACGCCGCCAGGGCGCAGGCCGCCAGGGTGGACACCCCGGCCACCGGCAGATCGCGGGCGAAGGCCAGGCCCTGCACCACCGAGGTGGCCACCCGTACCCCGGTGAAGGCGCCCGGCCCGTGGCCGAACGCCAGCGCGTCCACCGCCGCCAGCGTCACCCCGGCTTCCGCCAGCAGCTCGTCCACCAGCGGCAGAATGCGCTCGGTCTGGCGCCGCGCGCCGGGTTCGAAACGCTCCTGGATGTCGCCGTTACGGTAGAGCGCCACGGAGCAGGCGTCGGTGGCGGTTTCAAGGGCCAGAATGCAGGTCATTGAAGGTGCTCGCGATTGGCAATGTAGGTGAAAAACCGTTGCACGACCTCGGCCTTACGGGTGCGGGTCATGCCCGGCAGGCTGTCCAGAAACAGGCGCCCGTAGCCTTTGGTGATCAGACGCGGATCGCCCACCACCAGCAGCCCGGTGTCGCTGGGGTCGCGGATCAACCGGCCGGCGCCCTGGCGCAACGCCAGCACCGCCTGGGGCAGCTGGTAATCGCGGAAGGCGTTACCGCCGCTGCTGTTGATGTGCTCGATGCGCGCCGCCGCCACCGGGTCCCCCGGGGAGCCGAACGGTAACTTGTCGATTATCACACAACTGAGGGTTTCGCCGCGCACGTCGATGCCTTCCCAGAAACTGCTGGTGCCCAGCAGCACCGCGTTGCCGAGGCTGCGGAAGTTGTCCAGCAGCTCGCGGCGGCCGGCCTCGCCCTGCACCAGCAGCGGGTACTCGAGCTGCGCCTGGCGCAGCAGGCCGGCGGCTTCGCGCAGGGCCCGGTGGCTGGTGAACAGAAAGAAGGTACGGCCGCCGGCGGCGCGGATCACCGGAATCATCGCCTTGGTGAGGGTGGCGGTGTAGTCCGGCGAGGACGGCGCCGGCATGCCCTCGGGCACATAGAACACCGCCTGGCGTTTGAAATCGAACGGGCTTTCCAGGCGCAGGGTGTCCGCCTCCTCCAGGCCCAGCCGCTTCTGCAAATGCTCGAAGCGACCGGCCACCGACAAGGTGGCGGAGGTGAGAATCCAGGTGCAGGGGTGCTTCTCGCGCTGGGCGCGCAGCTGCGCCGCCACCGACAGCGGCGTGCTGTGCAGCACCAGGGTGCGCTTGAAGGTCTCGAACCAGTACACCCGGTTGGGCGCCGACCCGTCGAGAATGGTCTTCAGCGTAATCACTTGCTCGGCGGCGCGCCGGGCGCAGGCGTCCAGCCCGCGGCTGGTTTTCGCCTGCGGCGCCAGGGACGCCTCCAGATCCACCAGCGCATCCAGCAGCGCCGTGCCGGCTTCCACCACCGCCGGCGTGTCCTGCACCTCGGACCAGGGCGCGCGCCGCTCCGCTTCGCCCAGGCTCAGACGCAGATCCTGGCAGGCCTTGTCCACCGCCGCCACGGTCTGGTTGAGGGCGGCCAGATCCAGCGCCGAATGGGCCGCCTCGGACAGGGCGTCGCGGCCCAGCTCCTGCACCTGGCGCGTGCTCAGGGAGTCGCCGAAAAAGTTGGCGGCGATCTCCGGCAACTGGTGGGCCTCGTCGAAGATCACCGTGTTGGCGCTGGGCAGCAACTCGGAAACGCCCTCGCCGCGCAGCGCCGCGTCGGCGAAGAACAGATGGTGATTGACCACCACCAGGTCCGCCTCCTGGGCTTCCTTGCGTGCGTTCATCAACGGGCATTCGCTGTATTTCGGGCATTCGGTGCCCAGGCAGTTGTCCGCGGTGCTGGTCACCCAGGGCCACACCGGCGCGTCCTCGGGCAACTGCTTCAGCTCGGCGATATCACCGGTGCGGGTGCGCCCGGCCCAGTGGGCCACCACCTGCATCTGCTCGGCGGTTTCCCGGGTGAGAAAACGGGCTTCTTCCTGGTGCAGCTCCAGGCGGTAGGGGCACAGGTAGTTGGCGCGGCCTTTCAGCAGGGCCGCCTTGCGGGCCATGCCCAGCACCTTGAGGACCATGGGCAGGTCCTTGAAGAACAGCTGGTCCTGCAGGCTTTTGGTGCCGGTGGAGACCAGCGTCGGGCCGTCGGACAACAACGCCGGCAGCAGATAGGCGAGCGTCTTGCCGGTGCCGGTTTCCGCTTCCACCAGCAGGGTGCCGCGGGCCTCGATGGCCTCGGCCACCGCGTCCGCCATGCGCAGCTGCGCCTCGCGGGGACGATAACCCTCCAGCAAACCGCCGAAGCGGGCGCTGTCGTTCAGGTAATCGCGGGCACTCTGGAATTCACCGACGCTGTTCACTCACTGTCTCTCGGGTCTCGCCATGCGGGGAAACACCCGCTTTCGGGGCTGAGAGGATAGCGGATAACCCGGCCCGCGCCCAACCGCGCGGCGCAAAAACGACAATGCCCGCACGGGGCGGGCATTGTCATTCACCGAGAGAGATGAAGAAAGCAGGTTCAGGCGGTAATGTCCTGGATCTGCTTCATCAGCTGCTTCTGCTCGTCGGTGGGCTGGGCGGACTGCAGCGCCATCAGCTTGCTCATGTCGCCTTCGATCTTGATCTGGCCGCTCATGAAGCCCTGCATGCCGGCGGACTGGTCGCCTTCGATGAAGATGCGCTTGGCCAGATCGGCGGGCAGGATCAGCGTGGTGGGCGCGTCGTCGTGGTGACCTTCCTCGATCATGCCACCGGCCATCGCCATGTGCTTCTCGCCGTCATCGGTTTTCACGGTGATGTTGATCACCAGGTCCGCGAGCGCCGCGGGCGCTTCCACGTCGCCGGCGGAATCACGGATTTCCTTAACCTTTGCAAACCACTCGTCGGACAAAAATTCCAGGCTCATTGTTATCTCCTTGGTTGCGATGGTCTCGACGCCCGGGTCGATGGGCCGCTCGATTCGCCTGAGCGATATTCAAACGAGCGTTCGAAACTTTCCTGTACCTTATAGAAAGGCCCCGGGGCTGACAATGTCTTCCTGGCACTCGGAATGAGCCAAAAAGTCATATCGACGACCCGGCCCGCGCGCCGCGAATCCAGTGCCGGCCGCAGGCATCGATTTCGCGCACCAGATTGAGCACGCTGATGCCCTCCGCGCGGGCCGCTTCCACCGCCTGGTAGGCCTGCCGGGTAAGTTGGGCCATGGCGCGGCCGTGGGCGGTCTCGTCCAGAGCGGCGCCGTGCGCCAGCGCCGCCGCCAGCCCCCGGTGCAGGGCCGCGTCCAGCGCCACCAGAGCCGGCGCCCGGCTGTCATGCAGCGGCGCCAGGTCGTCGACCACGTCCTTGATCGCCTTGCAGGCGTACACCCACTCGCTCAGACACTGGCGCACCCTCTGCAAGCGCGCGGTCTGGCCGGCGTCCAGCGGTTGCTGCCCGACGCGGTTCAGGTAGGCCGTGATACGCATCTCGCGGTCGGTGATCGCTTCGTAGTCCCGATAGAAAGCCGGCAGCGCGCCCCGGTCCGGCCAATCCAGACAACGCTGCCGGATCGTCTCGCCGAGCCGGGCGACACTCTGCTCCACCACCAGCAGCGCCGGCTCCACCGCCTTGGGGTCCACGTCCTCGAACGGATCCGGATCCCGCGCACGGCGCCCCACCCATCGCACCAGCCCGCGCTCCAGAGGCGCCAACCAGGGCAGGAACAGAAACACACCGAGCAGATTGAAGGTGCTGTGGAACGCGACCAGCCCCAGCAGCGGATCCTTCCAGCCCAGGGCTGCCAGCAGGCGGGGCCAGAGCGGCAGAAGCACAAGAAACGCCAGCAGAGCCGTGGCGACGTTGTACAGCAGATGGAAGGCCGCCACCTGGCGCTTGTCGGCGGCGCCTTTCACCGAGCCCAACAGCAAGGTACTGGTGGTGCCCAGGTCCGCGCCGATCATGAATGCCAGGGCCTCCGGCAAGCTCACCAGGCCGCCGTTGAGCGCCGCCAGACTGATCAGCATGCTCGCCGAAGAAGACTGAATCAGCGCCGTCAGACCAACACCGACCAGCAGATAGACGATCGGCGGCAGCCCCTGCAACACCGCCAGATCAAAGCGGGTGCCGACCACCTCGACCGCGGTCTTCATGGTATCCAGGCCGAGCAACAACAGGCCCAGGGCGAACACGAACCGGCCCAGCGACCGCTGCCCCTCCGGCAGGGCGATGGCGAGCAGCCCGCCCAGGCCGGCCAGCGGCAGGCCGGCTTCCCCCAGGGACAGCTTGAAGCCGAGCACGGTGACCAGCCAGCCGGTCATGGTGGTGCCCAGGTTGGCGCCCAGCATAATGGCCAGGGCATGGCGCAGGGCCAGCACCCGCACCGTGACCAGGGCCAGCACCAGCAGCCCCACCAGGGAGCTGCTCTGCATCAGGGCGGTCACCGCCACCCCCAGCAGCACGCCCTTCACCGGGGTGCCGGCGGCCTGTTGCAGCCAGCCGGCGGCGCGCCCGGCCAGCAGGGCGCGCGCGGCGCTTTCCAGCTGCGACATGGCGAACAGGAACAGGCCCAACCCGGCCAGCGCCTGCAGCAGGTTGGTCAGCGCCAAGGCTCAGTCCTCCTCGCCGCGCAGCAGCGCCCGATAGTGCTCAATGCAGTCGATATCCTCGCGGGGGTATTCCGGGGCCAGGCTTTCCAGCAGATCCGCCAGCAGACCGGCGACCCGGGCACGGGCGGACGGCTTGTCGTCATTGGGGATCAGATGCCAGGGCGCGTGGTCGGTGTGGGTGGCGGTGAGCGTCTCGTTGACCAGCGCCAGGTAACGGTCGCGGGCGCGCCAGCTGTCCATGTCGGAGGGGTCGAACTTCCAGCGCTTGCGCGGCTTATCCAGGCGTTTAAGCAGGCGCCGGCGCTGTTCGTCCTGGGAGGTGTTCAACCACACCTTGAGCAGCCGCGTGCCTTCCCGGTGCAGATGCCCCTCGAACTCGTTGATCGCCCGGTAGCGGCCGCGCCAGTCCACGCCGATGTCGCCGGTGGGCCACAGCCGCTCGGCCAGCACCGCCTCGTAGTGGCTGCGATTGAAGGCCACCACTTCGCCCCGCTCCGGCAGATGCCGCCAAACCCGCCATAGAAAATCATGGCGGACTTCCTCGCCGAGTGGGCGAGCAAACGCATGGGCACGGAAAGCGGCCGGGTCCAGAGCCCGGGCCAGGGTGCGGATCAGGCTGTCCTTGCCGGCGGCGTCCAGTCCCTGGACCACCAGCAGCACGCCATAGCGCCGGCCGGCATGGAGCCGGCGCTGATACTCGTGAATACGGTCGAGGCTGTCCGCCAGGGGCGCCACGCCCTGCGCCCCCACCGCGGTGGGCAGCTGGCGAACGTCCAGGGCGCCGGCGCGGGGCCAGCCGTAGGGATCCAGATCCAAGGGAAGCTCCTCGCGGGACGGTTCCCCCGAGCATACTGGACCCCGGCCGAAGGCGTTAGATGTCGTAGCCGCGCTCTTCGTGCAGCGCGATATCCAGACCCTGGCTCTCTTCCTCGGCGGTCACCCGCAGCGGCGTGAACAGGCCCACCAGCTTGAGCAGCAGGAAGGTGACCACCCCGGTGTACACGAAGGTGGCGACCACGCCCAGCGCCTGCACGCCCACCTGCTCGAGCATGCCGTATTCCGGCTTGGCGAAGCCGTAGCCGGAGAACACGCCCAGCTCCGTGGAGGCGAACACGCCGGCCAGCAGCGTGCCCAGCACACCGCCGATGCCGTGCACCGGGAACACGTCCAGGGAATCGTCGATGCGCCACTTCTGCTTGACCACCAGCACCATATAGAAACAGATCACGCCGGCGGCCAGACCGATCAGCAGCGCGCCGCCGGGGCCGACAAAGCCGGACGCCGGGGTGATGGTGCCCAGGCCGGCCACCATGCCGGTGGCGATACCCAGCGCCGAGGGCTTGCCGAACTTGACCGCTTCCAGCGTCACCCAGGCCAGGGAGCCGGCGGCGGCGGAAATATGAGTCACCAGCATGGCCATGGAGGCGTTGCCGTCGGCGGCCAGGGCGGAGCCGCCGTTAAAGCCGAACCAGCCCACCCACAGCATGCCGGCGCCCATCACCGTCATGGTCATGTTATGCGGCTTCATGGCCTGGCCGGGCCAGTCCTGACGGCGGCCCAGCACCACCGCCGCCACCAGCGCCGCCACACCGGCGGTAATGTGCACCACGGTGCCGCCGGCGAAGTCGTACAGGCCCAGTTCGGCGAGCCAGCCGCCGCCCCACACCCAGTGACAGATCGGCACGTACACGCCCAGCACCCACAGCACCGAAAACGCCAGCATGGCGCCGAAGCGCATGCGCTCGGCGAAGGCGCCGACAATCAGCGCCGGGGTAATGATCGCGAAGGTCATCTGGAACAGACCGTGCAGGCTCTTGGGCAGGCTGCCCTCCAGCGTGTCGCGGCCGATGCCGTCGAAGAACACATGGCTGAGGCCGCCGATCCAGGCGTTGGCGGCGCCACCGTCGGAAAACGCCAGGGAGTAGCCCACCACCAGCCACACCAGCGACACCGCGCAGGCGATGGCGAAGCACTGCATCAGTACCGACAGCACGTTCTTGTTACGCACCAGGCCGCCGTAGAACAGGGCCAGACCCGGCAGGGTCATGAACAGCACCAGCGCGGTGGCGGTGAGAATCCAGGCGCTGTCGCTTTTATCCAGGGTGTCCGCCAGCGCCAGAGACGGCGTCAGGGCCAGCAGGCCCGCAATCAGATATCGCATGGGGCCTCCTTACAGGGCGTCGTTGTCGGTTTCACCGGTGCGGATACGCAGAGCCTGCTCCAGCGCGGTGATGAAGATCTTGCCGTCGCCGATCTTGCCGCTGCTGGCCGCCTGGGCGATGGCTTCCACGGCCTGGTCGACGCGCTCGTCCACCACCGCCAGCTCCAGCTTCACCTTGGGCACGAAATCCACCACGTACTCGGCGCCCCGATAGAGCTCGGTGTGGCCCTTCTGACGGCCGAAGCCCTTTACCTCGGTGACGGTCATGCCCTGAACGCCGATCTGCGCCAGGGCGTCGCGTACGTCATCCACTTTGAACGGTTTGATTACCGCCGTGATCATTTTCATAGCTATAGGTCCCTAGTCCTCGCGGCCGCGAACGGCCCGGATTGCACCAGCGGGAAGCAGCCCGCCGGAATTGCACCGGCTAAGGGCATACAAGAATCGGGCCAGGACAGAGAACGCCAGAAAACGGGGCATTGGGGGGGCAAAGACGTGCGGAGACGTCTATTTTGCACTATTGGCGTGCACGAATTAGGCCGAAGTCACCAATATTGTGCACGACCGGTATGCAGACCTGCGCCATCTGAAGGCAGCAGGCCCTGTAGGGAGCGGTCCTTGTGGGAGCGGGCCCCGCCCGCGAAAGGGTGACTTTAGCCACCCGGCAGGATCCCAGAGACCTGATTCTTCAGGTGTCCGGTGCTCCGTATCCGAGACGCGGTGCAATGGTGGTGCCTTCCGGGACCGCTCAAGCCCCGCAAGCGGGCCCGGCCACCCATCACAGATGGGCGGCGTTCGGCGGCGCGCGAAGCAGTGCTTCGCAACACGCTTGCCTCACCCCTGGCCGCTGTTAGTTTGGCCATCCCTGGCCAAACAGCTCCCTCCAGGCACCACCATTGCCCCGCTCACTTAGCAGCGGAACCGCCACGGGTCATAACACCGCCGGACCCTCCAGGGAGGGGAGCTTGGAATCTTCCAAGGAGCACCGGGATCGGGTGTGCCCATCCAGGACCGTATTTGGCCAGGGATGGCCAAATCCGAGCTTACAGGGATGTACTCGCAGCGTGTCCTGGATGGGCACACCCGATCCCGGTGCGGGCTCTCTGGAGAGAAAAGTCTCTGGGATCCTGCCGGGAGCTTCGCTCCCTTTCGCGGGCGGGGCCCGCTCCCACAGCCCGCTCTGAAGTGGCCTAACACAGACCCGCGCCCCCGCTGGAGGGCCCCAGCTCCCACACACCGGCATCCGCCGATGGAAGGGCCGGGCGCTTAGTAGAGGTAGGTGAACATCTTGCGGCGATACTCGCTGGCCAGCGGATCGCCCTTGGGCAGGCACTCGAACACTTCCAGCAGCGCCGAACGGGCCACCCCGTCCTGGTAGTCGCGGTGATCGCGCAGCAACCGCAACAGCGCGTCCAGGCCGGCCTGGAACTGGCCGGCGGCGGCGGCGCGCAGGCCGTAGGCGTGCAGGTCTTCCGGCTTGCCGTCTTGCTCGATGCGCGCCTGCAGCTCCTTGAGGCCGACGCCGTCATTGTCGAGCTTCTCCAGCAGCGCGAAGCGGGCCCGGAACGGGCGCAACGCTTCCACGTCCTCGGTGACTTCCGCCAGCACCGACTGCGCCTCGTCGGTGCGGCCTTCGCCGAGCAGGTACTCCACCAGCAGCGCCCGGAAGGCGTGCTTGTCCGGCTGCTCGGAGAGCATTTGCCGCAACGCCTGCTCGGCCTGGGCGCCCTGCCCGGCGTCGATCGCCATGCGGATTTGCTCCAGGAAGCCCTCTTCCTGCTCCTGCTGGGCGGCGTCCGGGTCGACCACCGGGGTGAGCCATTGGCGCACCGCGCTTTCGGTTTGCGCGCCTTCCAGTTCGCTGACAAGCTGGCCCTGGTAGACCATTTTCAGGGACGGCAGATCGCGCACCCCGAACTGGCTGGTCAGGTTGGCCTGCTCGTCGGCGTTGACCTTGGCGAGGACGAACTTGCCCTGATATTCCTGGGTCAGTTTCTCCAGCATGACGGTCATTTGCTGGCTGGGCTGGCTCCAGGACGCCCAGAAACCAAACAGCACGGGCACCTGGCGTGAGTGCTCCAGCAGTTGCTGAACGTTTTGTTCCGTGACGTCGATAGTGGCGGCGTTGTCCTGCACGGTTGCTCCTTGAAGCGGCTTGCTAAGCGAGTGTGAGTTGCGCTGCATTGTACTCAAATGGGGCTATGGATACAGGATGCAAGTGGCTGGATTAAATACTGTTAAATCAAGACGAAAGCGGCATCATGGGCGTTAGTATTCTCTTAGGGGTCAGGAACAGGCGTTCACGTGCCGTACATGCTCGCTCGGTACCCTGATGTTTGATTCGTTACGATACCCACGCCCACCCGGAGGCGTATTTCCGGTTCATACTTGTGATCGACAAGTGAAGTCCTGGCAAAGGAGATGACCATGCTGAGCCTTTTGGCCCTGGTAATTCTGGTCGCGACATTGACGACCATTTTCTACATGCAGTTATCCCTGACCGTCGGCAGCGTTACGTTCGCCGTGGTCTGGTTACTGTGCGGTCTGTTGGCGTCCTGGTTGTACAACCCGATTCTTCTGATTCTGCTGGCCGGCGCGCTGGTGGTGCTCAACCACCCCGGCCTGCGCCGCAAGCTGATCAGCAAGCCGGTCTATCAGACGCTCGGCAAGATGATGCCGCCGATCGGCGACACCGAGCGCGAGGCCATCGAGGCCGGCGCCACCTGGTTCGAGGCGGAGCTGTTCAGCGGCAAGCCCGACTGGGATGACTTTTCCAAGGTGAATTTCACCCAGCTCACCGAGGACGAGCAGTCGTTCCTGGATAACGAAGTCCAGGAACTGTGTGAAATGCTCGATGAGTGGAAGATCTACCACGAGCACAAGGATCTGCCCGAGGAAGTCTGGGACTATCTGAAGACCAAGGGCTTCTTCAGCCTGATCATTCCCAAGGAATACGGCGGCCGGGACTTCAGCCCCTACGCGCAAAGCCGCACCATGAGCAAGATCGCCACCCGCTCGTTGACCACCGCGGTGACCGCCATGGTGCCCAACTCCCTGGGCCCCGGCGAGCTGCTCGCCAAGTACGGCACCGAAGAGCAGAAACAGCGCTGGCTGCCGGGCCTGTCCTCCGGCGAGGAAATCCCCTGCTTCGGCCTGACCGGCCCGGAAGCCGGCTCCGACGCCGGCGCGATCCCCGACAAGGGCGTGATCTGCAAGCAGACCGTGGACGGCGAGGAAGTACTGGGCATGCGCCTGAACTTCGCCAAGCGCTGGATCACCCTGGCGCCGATCGCCACCGTGGTGGGGCTGGCCTTTAAACTCTACGACCCGGATCACCTGCTGGGTGACCAGGACGAGCTGGGCATTACCTGTGCCCTGCTGCCCGCCGACACCGAAGGCGTGGAAATCGGCCGCCGCCACAACCCGGGCGGTTCCCCCTTCATGAACGGCCCGATCAACGGCAAGGACGTGTTCGTGCCGCTGGACGCCATCATCGGCGGTCCGGAAATGGCCGGCAAAGGCTGGCGCATGCTGATCGAGTGCCTGGGCGCGGGCCGCGGCGTTTCCCTGCCCGCCCTGGCCACCGCAAGCGGCGAGATGGGCTACCGCATGACCGGCGCCTTCTCGCGCATCCGCCGCCAGTTCGGCACCGCCGTGGGCCACTTCGAGGGCGTGCAGGAAGCCTCCGCGGAAGTGGCGGGGCTGGCCTACACCCTGGAAGCCTACCGCCACCTGGTCACCCGTGGCCTGGAGGAAGGCACCATCTCCGTGGTCACGGCCATGGCCAAGTACCACTCCACGGAAATGATGCGCGTGCTGATCAACAACGGCATGGACATCGCCAGTGGCCGCGCCGTGCAGATGGGCCCGCGTAACTTCATGGCGCTGGCCTACCAGTCCATTCCGGTGGCGATCACCGTGGAGGGCGCCAACATTCTGACCCGCTCGCTGATGATCTTCGGCCAGGGCGCGATGCGCTGCCATCCGTACCTGTACGACGAGCTGCAGGCGATTCAGGACGAGGACCAGGAACGCGGCCTGGACACCTTCGAAGGCCTGTTCTTCAAGCACGCCGGCCACACCCTGGGCAACATGAGCCGCGGTCTGGTGCACGGCCTGAGCGGCGCCGCGCTGGCGGAGATTCCGGCCAACGCGGACAGTTTCAGCGCCCCCTGGTACCGCCTGATCACCCGCTACAGCGCGGTGCTGGCGAGCTTCTCCGACGTGGCGTTCGCGCTGCTGGGCGGCGACCTCAAGCGCCGCGAGATGGTGTCCGCGCGCCTCGGCGACGTGCACAGCCAGCTGCTGATCGCCTGCGCGGTGTTGAAGTTCCACGCCACCCTGCCCCGCGACGAGGCCAACGACGCGCACGCCCGCTATGCGCTGCAGCACGCGTTCAGCCAGATCCACGACGCGGTGGAGGACTTCGCCCGCAACTTCGGCTACATGGGTGTGGCGCGCATTCTCAAAGGCGTGTTCTTCCCGTTCGGCCGGCCCGCCGGTGCTCAGAAGCCCAGCGACGAGCTGATCCGCACCCTGGGCGAGCAGATCATGAACCCCAGCAGCGTGCGCGATGCGCTGGCCGCCAACGCCTACATCAGCGTCGATCCGAAAGACAGCATCGGTCGGGTGGAAGTCACCTACAACAAGCTGCTGGAAGTGGAGCGCGACTACGAAGCCTTCCTGAAGGCGGACGGCAAGGGCAAGCTGGAGGGCGAGACCATCCAGGCCAAGCTGGAAGACGCCGCCGCCAAGGGCATCATCCCCAACGACCAGGTACAGGCGATTCTCGACTACGACGAGATGCGCTACGACTGCCTGCTCACCGACGCCTTCGACAAGGAGTTGAAGGAAGTCGACATGAACACCCAGCGGCCGACCTGATTGCGGCCCTGGTAAATCCTCAAGAGCCGCCCTCCGGGGCGGCTTTTTTTTGTTCGATCGATCCCAGATCGGCGAAATTTAACAATGGCGGGCCGCCGCGCCGCTTTCACCGGCTACCGCTTTCGACTAGGCTTTCTGCGTCTCGCCTTCGGCGCCAACCCATATTCATAAAGATCCCCCGTAATGACAGTGGCATTCGAGGAAAAGGCGGTTCTGGAGTTCAAGGGCCGCATGCTGATGATGACGGTCCTGCTGCTCAAGGACCTGGACCCCAACACCCTGCACCGACAGGTCAGCCAGCGGCTTGAAGACGCCGCCCAGTGGCTGCGCGACGCGCCCGTGGTGGTGGACCTGGCACAGCCCGAGGGCGCCGACCAGGTGGCCCTGATGGCCGCCGTGGACACCCTGCGCGGCCTGGGCGTGAACCTGGTGGCGCTGGCCCGCAACGAGCACCTGGACAGCGACACCGCCGCCATGCTCGGCCTGGGCAGCATCAGCCTGGCCGGCGGCCGGGACGTGCCGCGCAGCGCCGAACCGGCGCCGCAGGCGGAGCAACCGGCCGACGCCGGCCACACCCTGGTGATCGACCAGCCGGTGCGTTCCGGCCAGCAAATCTACAGCCGCGGCGATCTGATCGTGCTGGCGCCGGTGAGCACCGGCGCGGAGCTGCTCGCCGAAGGCCATATCCACGTCTACAACACCCTGCGCGGGCGCGCGCTGGCCGGTGTGCGCGGCGATCAGAGCGCGCGCATCTTCTGCCAGAAACTGGACGCGGAGCTGGTCTCCATCGCCGGGATTTACCGGGTCGCCGAAGACCTGCCCGAGCAACACCGCAAACAGGCGGTGCACATCACTCTGGACGGCGACGCCATGCGCTTCGCGGACCTCAAATAAGCCATACCCGACAGCAAAACCTAGGAGACGAGATCGTGACAAAAATCGTGGTCGTAACATCCGGCAAGGGCGGCGTGGGTAAAACCACCACCAGCGCCGCGCTGGCAACCGGCCTCGCCCAGCGCGGCCATAAAACCACGGTCATCGATTTTGACGTGGGCCTGCGCAATCTGGATCTGATCATGGGCTGTGAGCGGCGCGTGGTCTACGATCTGGTCAACGTGATCAACGGCGACGCCAACCTCAAGCAGGGTCTGATCAAGGACAAGCGCGTCGAGGACCTGTTCATCCTGCCCGCCTCCCAGACCCGGGACAAAGACGCCCTGACCCTGGAAGGCGTGGAAAAAGTCCTGGAAGGGCTCAAGGACATGGGCATGGAATACATCATCTGCGACAGCCCGGCGGGCATCGAAAAAGGCGCGCTCACCGCCGCCTATTTCGCCGACGAAGCGGTGGTGGTGACCAACCCGGAAGTGTCCAGCGTGCGCGACTCCGACCGCATTCTCGGCATTCTCTCCAGCAAGACCCGCAAGGCCGAGCGGGGCGAAGGCGACATTCCCGCCAGCCTGCTGCTGACCCGCTATTCCCCGGAACGGGTGGAGCGCGGTGAGATGCTGTCCGTGGAGGACGTGAAGGACATCCTGGCGATCGACCTGCTGGGCGTGATTCCGGAATCCCAGGCGGTGCTCAACGCCAGTAACAGCGGCGCGCCGGTGATTCTCGACAGCGAATCCGACGCCGGCAAGGCCTACGAGGACGCGGTCGCCCGCTTCCTCGGCGAGCAGCGCCCGCACCGCTTCCTCACCGCCAATAAGAAAGGGCTCTTCGGCCGTCTGTTCGGAGCGCAATGATGAGCATTTTCAGCTACCTGCTTCCCAAGAAAGAGAAATCCGCCTCGGTGGCCAAGGAGCGCCTGCAGATCATCGTTGCCCGTGAGCGGGCCACCCGCGGCGGCCCGGACTACCTGCCCCAGTTGCAGGAAGAGCTGCTGATGGTGGTGCGTAAGTACGTGGAGGTGGACCAGGACGCCATCAACATCCAGGTGGACCGGGAATCCGGCTGCGAGATTCTGGAACTGAACATCACCCTGCCCGACGAATAGGTCGGGCTTCGCTTGACTACTGTTCGGATGTACAGTAACTTCGGTGGTCCGGTGAGCCCTCCTCAGGTTTTCTTTTCTGCGACCCCTCGGAAGGCCTGATCGATCTCCAGGCTCCAAGGATGGAGCCGGGCTCCCGGACCTTATTCCGCTCTCCCCTAGCCCATGTGCCAGCCGTGGCTGACCACGACGGACTGGCCGGTTAACGCCGCCGAGGGGAACGCCGCCAGCGTCACCGCCAGCTCACTGATGTCCTCCACGGTGGTGAACTCGCCGTCCACGGTGTTCTTGAGCATCACATTGCGGATCACTTCCTCTTCCGAGATGCCCAGCTCGCGGGCCTGCTCCGGAATCTGCTTGTCCACCAGCGGCGTGCGCACGAACCCGGGGCAGATGATGTTGCTGCGCACCCCGTGTCCGGCGCCCTCCTTGGCCACCGCCCGGCACAGCCCCAGCAGGCCGTGCTTGGCGGCCACGTAGGGGGCTTTCAGCGGCGAGGCCTCCATGGAGTGCACCGAGCCCATGTACAGCAGCGTGCCGCCCTGCCCCGCGTACATATGACGCAGCGCCGCGCGGGTCAGCAGGAAAGCGCCGTCCAGGTGCACGCTCATCACCTTGCGCCAGTGCTCCAGCGCCAGCTTGTCGAGGGACTCGATATGCTGGATGCCGGCGTTGGCGAAGGCGATATCAAGCCGGCCCCAGGTGTCCACCACCCGCTGAACGCCGGCGTCCACCGCCTGTTCGTCGGTGACGTCCATGGCCAGCGCCAGGGCCTCGCCGCCGGCGTCACGGATCGCCGCCGCCGCTTCCTCGGCGGTGGCGCTGTCCAGATCGGCCACCGCCACCCGGGCGCCCTCGCGGGCGTACCGCTCGGCGATCGCCCGGCCGATGCCGCGACCGGCCCCGGTGATCACCGCGACGCGTTGTTCAAGACGCATGACTACGACTCCTGTTTCAGGGGCGACGCCGCCGGCGTCTTATCCGCTTTCCGCTCCCGGCGCCGTTCCGCCCAAAGGCGCAACTGGCCGACGATACCGGCGGGGAAGAAATACACGCTCAACACGAACAACAGGCCGAACCACAGCAGCCAGCGGTCCGGGCCCGCCAGCTCGGCGAACAGGCTGCCCGGCTCGGCGTTGCTGACCAGCAGCCCGAGCAGATCCTGCAGGTAATTCTGCGCCAGCAGGAACACGGCGGTGCCGACCACGGCGCCGTACAGGGTGCCCATGCCGCCGATCACGCACATCAAAAGGATGAACACCATCAGCTCGAAGTTGAGCGTGTTCTCCGGATTCACGTAACGGTTGATCAGCGCGAACAGCACGCCCGCCAGGGTCGCCAGCACCGCCGACACGATCACTGCCGCGGTGCGGTAGAACACGGTCCGGTAACCCAGCGCCTGGGCGCGGAACTCGTTCTCGCGGATCGCCTGCAGAACCCGCCCGAACGGGGAATTCACCATGCGCAGCAGGAACAGGAACACGCCCAGCGAGATCGCGAAGGTGATGTAGTACATCAGGTGCCGGCCGCTCACCCGCACCTCGAACACGGCGTCATTGAACGCCTGGCCGATACTGCCCTGGCCGACCACACCGGTGATGAAATCGACCACGCTGAAGCCCGGCAGCGAGGAATCCAACGGCCGGAACGCCGGGCCCAGTTCGCGCGGGCTGCGCACCGCCAGGCCGTCTTCGCCGCCGGTGATGTTGTAGAGCTGGGTCACCAGACTGAGAAAGGCGAACGCCACCGCCAGGGTCACCAGCGCGAAGAAGATCGCTTTCACCCGCAGCGACAGCAAACCGAGCAACAGCGACAGCAGAATGCTCATCACCACGGCGCCACCGATGCCGATAAATACGGCGCCGAAACCGGAGCCGAAGGCGTCCGTGGACATCGCCACCCCGTAGGCGCCGATGCCGAAAAACATGGTGTGGGCGAACGACACGATATGGGTGTAACCCAGCATCAGGTCGTAGGACGCCACCACGATAATGAACACGCAGATCATGCCGAGCATGGAAAAGGCGCGCACGCCGGGAAACAGGAACGGCCCCAGGGCCAGACACACGCCGATCAGCACCAGCAGTGCGGAGAGCGCCCGGCTACGCGGATAGTCGCCGGAAAGAATACGATTAAACATGGCGCGCCTCCTCAGACTTTGATGACCGGAATCAGGCCCTGCGGACGCCACATCAGCACGCCCACCATCAGCCCCACCGTGGCCACCGCGGCCAGACGGGGCTCCAGGTAACCCACATACAGATTGATCAGGCCCACCAGCACGGCGCCGTAGAAGCAGCCCTTGATGGAGCCCAGACCGCCGAGGATGATCACCACGATCACCGAGATCATCAGCTCATCGCCCATGTGCGCGGTGATGATCTCCCGGTACATGGCCCACATGGCGCCGCCCAGGCCGGCCAGCGCCGAGCCGGCCACGAACACGCCCAGGAACAACAGGCGGATGCGGTAGCCCTGCACTTCCACCATCTCGCGGCTCTCCACCCCGGCGCGGATCAGAATGCCGACCCGGGTGCGCTCGATGATCCAGGTCATCAGCCCGTAAATGGCCAGGCCCAGCACCACCGCGATAAGGCGGTATTTTTCCAGCGCCACGCCGCCGATCACCGGCAGCGCATCGGGCAGCAGAAAGGCACCGGTGAGCGCCTCCGGGCGCGGCACCGGAATCTCGTTGGGCCCCCACACCACATGGATCAGCTCCATGATGATGATGGAGCCGCCCACCGTGACCAGAATCTGCTTGAGGTGGTCGCCGTACACCGGCTTGATCACCAGCCGCTCGAACACCAGACCCAGCAGCCCCGCCACCACCAGGGCGAACCCCAGCGCCGGCAGAATCGCCGCCAGATTGATCAGCAGCGACGGTTCGCTGGCCTGCGCACTCAGCCATACCAGCACGCTGGCACCGGCGAACGCGCCCAAAGAAATAAAGGCCCCGTGAGCCAGGTTGAGGACGTTCATCAACCCAAAGGTGAGCGTCATGCCCGAGGCCATCAAAAACACCATGGCACCCATCGCCAGGCCGCTGATGGTCAGCAGTACCCAGGTGCGCGGGTCCATCATCAACAGGGCCACCGCCATCATCAGCAGCAGCAGAAAAATATGCGGCTTGTTTTCGCGGAACGCGGCAAAGCGCGCCAACACGCCTTGCGGCGGCGTTGCTTGACCAATCATTTCGTCGTGCGCCGACATGGTCTTACTCCTATTCTTATTGGTGCTCGCCGAGCCCAAGACCCAGCAGCTCGTGCTGGAGATCATCGTTGTCGGCGAGTTCGGTCATCTGGCCGGACCAGACCACCCCGCCATCGTTCATCACCGCCGCGGACTGACCCAGACGGCGGGAAAAATTAAAGTTCTGCTCCACCAGCAGCACCGTGACCTGTTGCTGCTTGAGCTGCTCGAAGGCGCCGGCCAGGTCGTTGATGATCGCCGGGGCCAGGCCCTTGGTGGGTTCGTCCACCAGCAACAGCTCGCGCGGCTCGATGATCGCCCGGGCGATGGCCAGCATCTGTTTCTGGCCGCCGGAGAGGTTGCCCGCGGCCCGGTTCCAGAATTTTTTCAGCGGCGGAAACAGGTCGAACACCCAGTCCAGGCGGGCCGGGTCCATGGGGCCGTCCACCGCCGCCAGCACCATGTTTTCGCGCACCGTCAGCAGGCTGAAAATGCCCATGTTCTCCGGCACGAAGGCGATGCCCTTGCGGGCGATCCGCGGGGTGGGCTGGCCGGTGATGTCCTCGCCGCGAAAACGCACCTTGCCCTGGGTCACCGTGGTCAGGCCCATGATGGTGCGCAGCGTGGTGCTCTTGCCGGCGCCGTTACGGCCCAGCAGCACGGTCAGTTCGCCGGCGGGCACTTCCAGGTCCACGCCGTGCAGAATGTGGTATTGATCGATGTCGGCGCGCACGCCGGACAGGGAAAGAATCGATTCGGCCATCGTTCAGCCCTCCTCGCCGGCGGTGTCTTCCTGGGGCGCGCCCAGATAGGCTTCCTGAACAATCGGCGAGGCGATCACCTCGGAAGGTTCGCCGTCGGCCACCAGTTCACCGTTGTGCAGTACCACGATGCGGTCCGACAGGGAGCGCACCACGTCCATTTTGTGTTCCACCAGCAGAATCACTTTGTTCTGCTTGTTCTTGATGTCGGCGATCAGATCCAGAATCACCGGCACCTCGTCCACGCTCATGCCGGCGGTGGGTTCGTCGAACATGAACACTTCCGGCTCCAGCGCCAGCATCAGCGCCACTTCCAGTTTGCGTTGATCACCGTGGGGCAGATTGGCCACCGGCGTGTCGGCGCGCTTGCCCAGGTTGACCTGCTCCAGATAGGCGGCGGCGCGGTCGCTGATGTCGCGGCGGCGCGAGGCCATCTGCCAGAACACATGGCCGATGCGGTAGCGCGACGCCACCGCCAGGCGCACGTTCTCCAGGGCGGTCAGGTTGGGAAACAGGTTGGTGAGCTGGAAGGCGCGGCCCAGGCCCTTATCGGCCCGGGCGGCGGCGCCCAGCGCGGTAATGTCCTGATCGAACAGATGCACGCTGCCGGCACTGGCGGCGAGCTGTCCGGAAATAAGATTGAACCAGGTGGTCTTGCCCGCACCGTTGGGGCCGACGATGGACGTCAGGGTGCCGGCGTGGAACGCGCAGGACACCTGATTCACCGCCACGTGCCCACCGAAGTTAATGGTCAGCCCGCGGGTTTCCAGAACCGGTTCAGAGGCGGATTGGGGGTGCAAGGAGGCCATGGGAGGTCCCTTTTTATTGGATCGTTTTATCGGAATTCTTGGGGGTCGATACAGGATTCAGGATGAAGGATACAGGGGCCCGCGAAGGAGCCTGGCTTGTATCCTGTAACCTGCATCCTGTATCCGTTTTTCCTGGGAAAAACCTAGCGCTTGTTGCGAATCGGAATGTTCATTTCGTCCATGCCGATCTTGCGAATCAGCTTGGGCACGCCCGCTTCCACGGTGCGGTCGGCGAACCAGTCATCACGCTTTTCCACTTCGATGCGGAAGTGATACATCTCCTGCATCGCCTGGTGGTCCTCGTCACGCAGCACCATCTTGCCCTTCGGGGTTTCGAACACCAGCCCCTCGAAGGCGTCGATCAGAGCCTCGGTGTCGGTGGAGCCGTCCGCTTCACGGATCGCCGCGGTGATCGCCATGGCCTGGGAAAAGCCCTGGGCGGTGAAGAAGTCAGGGGCGGCGTTGTAACGCTCCATGTGCTGCTTCACGAACCAGTCGTTGATCTCGTTCTTGGGGGATTCGAAGTAATAGAAGCCGGCGCCTTCCATGCCGGGGAACTCGGAGTAGCTCACCAGTGCCGGCAGAATGTTGCCGCCGGTGGCCAGCTTGATGCCGAAGCGGTCCGGCTTCAGGTCCTGGATACGGCTCAGCGGGTTGGCGCTGCCGGCCCAGATGGCGAAGATGTATTTGCCCTGCTCACAGCCGTCGCGATCCTTCAGGGCGCCGAACAAACGCTGGGCGGCGGCGGTGAAGTCGGTGGCGTCGGTGGGCAGGTATTCTTCGTGGACCACTTCGCCGCCCTGGGTTTCCATGGCCTCTTTATAGGCGGCCACGCCGTCACGGCCGAAGGCGTAATCCTGGGCGATGGTGGCGACACAGACGCCCGGCTCGCCGAGTGCCACGGCATTGGAAACCGCGTCCTGGGAAGAGTTACGGCCGACCCGGAACACATAGCGGTTCCAGTCCGCGCCGGTGATGGCGTCGGCCACGCCCTCGGGCATGATGATGCGCTCATACTGCTGGGCGATCGGCAGGGTCGCCAGCGCCACCCCGGAAGACACCGGCCCCACCACGATGTGGGCGTCGTCCTCGGCGTAGGCTTCTTCCACCAGCGAGCGGGCGCGCGCCGGATCCAGCTGGGTGTCTTTATCGATGATTTCGACCTTGCGGCCCTCGATTTCCATGCTGCCGTCGGTGGCGTACTCGAAGCCCATCTTCATACCCACGCTGAGCTGCTCGGCGTAAGCGGACAACGGGCCGGTGAAACCGGTGACATGGGCAATACGGATGGAATCGGCCGCCTGCGCAAGAGGCGCGGCGGTGAGGGCGGTGAGCGTGAAGGCCGTCGCGGTGATGAGACGCTTCATAGGAATCTCTCCCTTATTTTTCGGCCTGATGGCCGTCTTGTTGTGGTTATGGTCCCCTTCAATATGACTCCCGATTCACCTTTCCGCAAGAGGGTTTCGAAAAAAATTCCACAAACGTGGAATTACCCGCCTGGACCGGCCACGCCACCTGCAAATACCGGAATAACGGGCCTTTGAGGCGTACTCCACGGTTCGGGAAGGCCGCGTATGGCAGGCATTGGGCCCTGTCCTGGTTGACACCGGGGGTGCGCAAACTTAATTTAGTTGAATACCGATTCATATTTCATACAACAAAATCACGGACCTAAGAAGCCCGCCATGACCACTGCCTCCCAGACCAACGCCGCCCAGGCACCGGCCGCCAGCGGCGGGCCCGGCGCCCCGAAAACCGCCCGCGGCGCCCGCACCCGGGCGCGTATTCTCAAAGCCGCCGAACACACCTTCGGCACGCTCGGTTACCACCGCGCCGGCATTTCCGACATCACCCGCGCCGCCGGCGTCGCCCAGGGCACCTTCTACACCTACTTCGCCGGCAAGGAAGAAATCCTCCGCGAACTGGTGCGCGATATGGGGCATCAGGTGCGTGCCCATCTGGCGGCGGAAATTCTCGACACCGACAACCGGCTGGAAGCCGAGGAACGGGGCCTGCGCGCCTTTCTGCAGTACCTCTACGAGAACCCCTCGCTGTACCGGGTGCTGCAGGAAGCCCAGTTCGTCGACGAAGCGATCTACCGGGATTACTACGAAGCTTTCGGCAAGGGCTATGTGCGCATGCTCGCCAACGCCACCCGCAAGGGGGAAATCCGCCCCGGCAATAACGAGGTTCGCGTGTGGGCCCTGATGGGCATGTCCAACTTTCTCGGCCTGCGCTACGCGCTCTGGGAGCAGGACGTCTCCTTCGACGAGATTGTCGAGACCCTCTCCGACCTGTTCCGCAACGGCCTGACCCTGGACGGCAAGGAGAAGCCATGAACACGGCGGTGCACTATCAACTGGACGGCGAGCTGGCGCGCATCACCCTGAACCGTCCGCAGCGCCACAATGCTCTGGTGCCGGAGCTGCTCGACGGTCTGCGCGCCGCTCTGGCGCGCTGTCGGGAAGACCGCCCGGCGGCGCTGATCCTGGACGCGGAAGGCCGCTCGTTTTCCACCGGCGGCGACGTGGGCGGGTTCTACGACACCCCGCGCGCCGAACGGCACGACTACGCCAGCCGCGTGGTGGGCACGCTCAACGCGGTGATTCTGGATCTGCTCAGCCTGCCGCTGCCCACGGTGGCGGCGGTGCACGGCATGGTCACCGGCGGCTCGGTGGGCCTGGTGCTGGCCTGCGACATCGTCGTCGCCGGCCCGCGCGCCAGCTTCGCGCCCTGGTACACCCGTGTGGGCTACAGCCCGGACGGCGGCTGGACCGCCCTGATGCCGGAGCGCATCGGCCGCGCCCGCGCGCTCGACATTCAGCTGACCAACCGCCGCCTGGACGCCGAGGAAGCCCATCGCGTGGGCCTGGTTCAGTACCTCAGCGAGGACAACAAGGTGGCCGAGCAGGCCCGCGCCGTGGCCGACACCCTGTGCTCCGCCAAGCGGGGCAGCGTGCACCACACCCTGGCCCTCACCCGGCCCGACCTGGACACCGTGGCCGCCGGGCTGGACGCGGAGTTCCGCCATTTTCTCGAGCACATCGTCAGCGACGAAGCCGATCAGGGGATGGCCGATTTTTTGAACAGATAAAAAGAGAAATAATTAAGGGAGAACCCGATGGACATGTTCGACCTGCTCGCCCACCGGGCCCGGGTAACGCCGGAGCGCCCGGCGCTGGAGGACCTGGAAAGCGGCGAACGCTACAACTACGCCCAGTTCAACGAGCGCGCCGCGCGGCTGGCAGCCGCCGCCCGCGAACACTGGGGCCTGGAGGAAGGCGACCGGCTCGCCTATCTGGGCCACAGCCGCGCCGAGTTCTTCGCCATGCTGTTCGGCTGCGCCAAGGCCGGCCTGATCCTGGTGCCTTTGAACTGGCGCCTGGCGGTGCCGGAACTGGAAGTGCTGGTGGAAGACTGCGACCCGGGGGCGCTGATTTTCGGCGCCGAGTTCGCCGACGCCGCCGCCGAGCTCCAGCAGCGCTGCGGGCCGCTCACCCTGGTGGCGCTGGACGGCGCCGCGGACGGCCAGCGCGATTATCACCGGGATCTGGCCGACACCCGGCCGGACCTCACCGCCCACCCGGACAAGGACCCGGACACCCCCTGGTACCTGCTCTACACCTCCGGCACCACCGGCCGGCCCAAGGGCGTGATCCAGACCTTCCGCATGATGCTGGCCAACTATCTCAATATCGGTCTGGCGGTGAACCTGAGCGGCGACGATGTGCTGCTCAACGTGCTGCCCCTGTTCCACACCGCCGGCATCAACCTGTATTCCTCGGCGGTGTTCATGGTCGGCGGCAGCGTTCTGGTGGCGCGCGCCTTCGACCCGGATCAGGCACTGCAAGTGTTGGAAAAAAGAGCGACCATCTTCTTCGGGGTGCCGGCGGTGTACCAGGCGCTGCTCGATCACCCCGGGTTCAGCGGCGAGCGTCTCAAGGGCGTGCGCTCCTGGGGCTGCGGCGGCGCGCCGCTGTCGCTGCCGGTGGCGCAGCGCTATGTGGACGCCGGTATCCGCGTGCGCACCGGCATGGGGATGACGGAAACCGGCCCCACGGTGTTCCTGCTGGACGAGGACAAGGTGATCGACAAGATCGGCTCGGTGGGCCGGCCGCAATTGCTCACCGAAGTGCGCATCGTCGACCGGGACGGCCGGGACGTGCCCCCGGGTGACGCCGGCGAGCTGTTGATTCGCGGCCCCAACATCACCCCCGGGTACTGGAACCGCCCGGACGCCACCGCCGACGCGATCCGCGCCGACGGCTGGCTGCACAGCGGCGACGTGGCCCGTTGCGACGAGGACGGCCAGTATTTCATCGTCGATCGCTGGAAGGACATGTACATCTCCGGCGGCGAAAACGTCTACCCGGCGGAGGTGGAAAAAGTACTGGAACAACACCCGGCCATCGCCGAAGTGGCGGTGGTCGGCATGCCCGACGACAAATGGGGTGAAGTCGGCAAGGCCTATTACGGCGTCCACGCGGACCGGGACGCCCCGGACCCGGAAGCGCTGCGCGCGTTCTGCCGCGAGCGGCTCGCCGGTTACAAGGTGCCCAAGGCGTTCGAACGGGTCGATGCCCTGCCCCGCAACGCCCTGGGCAAAGTCACCAAACAGGAGTTGCGTGATCATGCAAAACAATAACACCGCCCGCATGGAACGGGATCTGTCCTTCAGCCAGGAGGACTTCCAGCGTTTCGCCCGACTCAGCGGCGACCACAACCCCATCCATGTGGACCCGGACTACGCCGCCGGCACCCGCTTCGGCGCCACCGTCTCCCACGGCATGCTGCTGTTCAGCGCGGTGCGCGGGCTGATCCATGAATTCTTCCCCGGCGCCCGCCTGGAAGTGCAGGACCTGAAATTTCCGGCGCCGGCCTACGCCGACGAGCCGCTCACCGTGGTGCTGGAAACCCGCGGCCGCCCGGTGGACGGCATCGTCCACCTCACCACCGACGTGCTCAAGGAAGACGACAGCCGCTGCCTGCAGGGCACCTGCCGTCTCAAACTCGATCAGGAGATGGCGCCATGAGCGAGACCCTGCCCCGCTTCAACGCTCTGCGGCTGGAAGACCAGGCCACCGTGGAACGGCGCTTCAGCGCCGAAGATGTGCGCGCCTGGTGCGACATGGCCGGCCTTGAGGATGAGACCCCGGACCAGGTGCCCGAGCCGCTGATCGCCGGCCTGTTTTCCTATCTGCTCGGCGAGGAGCTGCCCGGCCACGGCACCAACTACCTCAAGCAGCACATGCGCTTCGAGGAGGACGCCCGCATCGGCGAAACGCTCACCGCCACCGTCACCATCACCCACCTGCGCGGCGACAAGGCGCTGGTGAACCTGGACACCCTGTGCACCGGCGAGGACGGCCGGATGATCTGCGCGGGCGACGCCCTGGTGCTGTTTCAATGCTGAACGCTCAGCTAAAGGCCTGGCTGGACCGCCTCAATGAACTGGTGGCGGAACAAAAAGCGGCCGGCGTGGAAGCCACCCCGGCCACCGTGCGCGACAGCATGGCGGCGATGACCCGCAACCAGGTCCGCCCGGGGCCCGAGCTGCCCTGGGTCGGCGACGCCCGGGTGGAGTGCGGCGAAACCCCGGTGCCGGTGCGCCTCTACGACCCGGCGCCGGATCGGGACACCCCGGTGTGCCTGTTCTTCCACGGCGGCGGGCACATGGCCGGCAGCGTGGCGGTGTACGACCCGATTTGCCGGCGGCTCGCCGACGCCAGCGGCTGGCTGGTGGTGTCGGTGGACTACCGGCTGGCGCCGGAATACCCCTACCCGTTCGGCCTGGAAGACTGCCACAGCGTGGCCCGCCACCTGTGGCCGGTGCTCGACGCCCAAGGGCGCCGCTACCAGCGGCGCCTGGCGCTGGCCGGCGACTCCGGCGGCGGCACCTTCGCCGCCACCCTCAGCGCCCTGGCGCAGAACGACCAGCGGCTGCCGGTGGAAAAACAGGTGCTGATCTACCCCAGCCTGGACTACACCCTGAACCACCCCTCGGTGACCGAGAACGGCCAGGGCTATTTACTGGAAGCGGAGCGCATCGCCTGGTATTTCGAGCACTATTTCCAGCACGGCGAGGACCGCCGCGGCGCCTCGCCGCTGTTCATGCCGGTGAGCAATCGCCTGCCGGAAACGCTGGTAATCAGCGCCGAATACTGCCCGCTGCGCGACGAGGCGCTGGCCTACGTGCAAAGGCTGAACGACACCGGCGTGCCCTGCCGCCACCGCCATTTCGACGACATGATCCACGCCTATCTGAATCTGGAATCACTGGCGCCCGACGCCTGCGCCGCCACCTACCGGGAGATCGCGGCCTTCCTCAACGGCGATTAACAATCGGCCGGAGGTTCTCTCCATCCGGGGGCGCGTGTCTGTGTTAGGCCCTTCCGGGAACGCTGTGAATACGTCCCTGTACGCTCCCTGTCGAACGTCCTGTTCTCCAGGGTCCCGGAAGGGCCTAACACAGACACGCTCCGGGGTGAGATTCCGGTGCTCCGGGGCATCGCTGGCGCTGAACCATTCTGCGAAGCTTGATTTGTAGAATGGTCCGGGTGGTCTTTCTGACCCGTGGCGGTTCCGCTGCCAAGTGAGCGGGGCAATGGTGGTGCCTGGAGGGAGCTGTTTGGCCAGGGAGGGCCAAACTAACAGCGGCCAGGGATGGCTTGAGCGGTCCCGGAAGGCACCACCATTGCACCGCGTCTCCGATACGGAGCACCGGACACAGGAAGCACAGAGGTCTCTGGAATCCTGCCGGCCGACAAGTCGGCCTTTCGCGGGCGGGGCCCGCTCCTACAACGTCCGATCCCGGCGCGGGCTCTCTGGAGAGAAAAAACCGATCAGGAGCGGTCGGAAGTAGTGGGGGCGTCGCGCTGCATCAGATTATCGATGCCGTAGCAGTGCCCGGCGAGCAGGTTCTGGGCCAGCATGAAGCGGTCCTGGGGGGTGCGCGCGGTGAGCTCCGCCACGCTCAGGGATTCCAGCATCCAGGTGTCCCAGACGTTGACGAAGCGGGCGCGGATGTCCACGTCGCCGCGCAGCATGTCCGCCTGGCGGGCGGTGACCGTAAGGCTGTCGTCGCCGCGGTCCACTTCGTAGCCCTGGTTGGGGTAGCCCACTTCCAGGCAGGCGAGGAAATTCTTCATGGTGCGCTCCGACGCCTGGCCGACGGCGAACGCCAGTGGCTGGTCGGGCACGTCTTCGAGGATGCTGAGGATATGGGCGTCGGCGAGCCGCTCGCGCAACCGGCCCTGGGCCTCGTCGGCGGCGGCTTCGCTACGCTTTTCCGCTTCCCGGCGGGCCGCTTCCATGTCCCGCCGGACCCGTTCACGTTCCGCCTGTTGCCGGGCCAGTTCCGCCTCGTGGGCCTGCTGGGCCTGGTAGGCGTCGTCCACCAGCCGGTCCAGACGCTGGGACTGGCGCACCGATTCGATCCGTTCCCGGCAGGCGGGCAGCCAGTCCTCACGCAGTTGCCGCTGGTCCACGTAGCGCTCCGCCCGGTGCGCCTCGGCGAGCCGCCGGCAGGCGCCGTCCATGGCGCCGAGGGCGTCGATGGCGCCGTAGCTCAGCCCGGCCACCGCGTCCGGCACCTGCGTCCGCCCCATCAGACCGGCGGTGGAATCACGCAGCGAGGCGCAGCCGGTGAGTGCCACGGCCACCAGGCCGAGAAGCAGGATCGTCAGGTTGGAACGCATATTAAAAACAACGTTGTATTCGTTTTTGTTGAAACCCTTGGGAGCGAGCACTTGTAGGAGCTTGCTTGCAAGCGAAAGGCCGGCGAAGCCGGCCGGCAGGATGCCAGAGACATCTCTAACGGCAGCACCAACAAGGTCTCTGGCATCCTGCCGGGTGGCTAAAAGCCACCCTTTCGCGGGCAGGGCCCGCTCCCACAAGGCCCGCACAAGCAAAGGTTCAATGGTCCGAGCCGAAGCAGCCCCACAAGTTCCCCTCTCAGGCGGATTTGGCGGCGATCTTCTCTTTCCAGATCACCGGGCCGGTCTTGTGCACGGATTCGCCGTTGGAATCCACCGCCACGGTCACCGGCATGTCTTCCACTTCGAATTCGTAGATCGCTTCCATGCCCAGATCCTCGAAGGCGGCCACGCGGGATTTGCGAATCGCCTTGGACACCAGATAGGCGGCGCCGCCCACGGCCATCAGGTAGACCGCCTTGTTGTCCTTGATCGCCTCGATGGCGGTGTCGCCACGCTCGGCCTTGCCGACCATGCCGATCAGACCGGTCTTCTCCAGCATGGTGCGGGTGAACTTATCCATGCGGGTGGCGGTGGTCGGGCCGGCCGGGCCCACCACTTCGTCGCCCACCGGATCCACCGGGCCCACGTAGTAGATAAAGCGGTTGGTGAAGTCCACCGGCAGTTCCTCGCCCTTGGCGATCATGTCCACCATGCGCTTGTGGGCCGCGTCACGGCCGGTGAGCAGCTTGCCGGACAGCAGGATGGTGTCGCCGGGCTGCCAGGTCTGCACCTCTTCCGGGGTCACCGTGTCCAGATTGACGCGCTTGGCGCCCTCGTCGTTGCCCCAGGCGATGTCCGGCCACTCTTCCAGGTCCGGGGCCTTCAGGTCCGCCGGGCCGGTGCCGTCGAGAATAAAGTGGGCGTGGCGGGTGGCGGCGCAGTTGGGGATGATCGCCACCGGCTTGTTGGCCGCGTGGGTGGGGTAATCCGCCACCTTCACGTCCAGCACCGTGGTCAGGCCGCCCAGGCCCTGGGCGCCGATGCCCAGGGCGTTGACCTTCTCGAACAGCTCCAGGCGCAGTTCCTCGGAGCGGGTTTGCGCGCCCCGCGCCTGCAGCTCGTGGATGTCGATGGGGTCCATCAGGGACTCCTTGGCGATCAGCATGGCCTTCTCGGCGGTGCCGCCGATGCCGATGCCGAGCATGCCCGGCGGGCACCAGCCGGCGCCCATCTTCGGTACCTGCTCGAGCACCCAGTCGACCACCGAATCGGACGGGTTGAGCATGGCGAACTTGGACTTCGCCTCGGAGCCGCCGCCCTTGGCCGCCACGTCGATTTCAACGGTGTCGCCGGGCACGATGGAGTAGTTGATCACCGCCGGCGTGTTGTCCTTGGTGTTGGCGCGCTTGCCGTCCGGGTCCGCCAGCACCGAGGCGCGCAGCACGTTGTCCGGGTGGTTGTAGGCCCGGCGCACGCCCTCGTTGATCATGTCGTCCAGGCTCATGTCGCTCTCGAACGTCACGTTCATGCCCACCTTACAGAACACGGTGACGATGCCGGTGTCCTGGCAGATCGGCCGGCGCCCCATGGCGGACATGCGGGAATTCACCAGAATCTGCGCCATGGCGTCCTTGGCCGCTTTACTCTCTTCCCGCTCATAGGCTTCCTTCACCGCGCGGATAAAGTCCACCGGGTGGTAGTAAGAGATGTACTGCAGGGCATCGGCAACGCTTTGAATCAGATCGTCCTGGCGGATCACCGTCATGGGGGCACTCCTGACTGCTGGGATTCGGGGCGCGCATTATAGACTACCCGGGCCGGCTTGTGGGAGCCGCCCTTTGGGAACGGGCTTGTGGGAGCGGGCCCCGCCCGCGAAAGGCCGGCAAAGCCGGCCGGCAGGATCCCAAAGACCTAAGCCAGGCACTCACCCCGTTTAAGATGGGCGATAAGCAAATCGGCAACGGTCTCCGGGCGCTCCAGATGCAGGAAGTGGCCGGCGCCGGACACCCGCTCCACGCGCAGCCCGCCGGGGAAGTCGCCGTGGTTGACGGTGTGGTCGAGCAGGCGCGGGCTCATGCAGCCGTCCTGTTCGCCGATCAGCACCTGGGTGGGCACCGTGATGTTCATGCCCAGCCACTCCTGGGTCTCACGCTGCTCCTTGCGCCACAGGCGGATCAGATGCCGGTACCAGCCCAGCGCGGCGGGCAGCACGCCCGGCTCGCGCAGGGTGTGCTTGGCGTTCTCCAGGTAGAGGCCCGGCTCCCAGTCCGGCGACCAGCGTTGCCAGAGTTTGTCGATGCCGGAAAAGTCGTCTTTCTTCAGCCAGGCTTCCGGCGCCATGGGCAACTGGAAGAACTGCATGTAGCCGCTCAGTTTGATCTGCTCGGGCACTTTCAGCAGCGCCTGGGGCAGGCGCTTGAGCGGCGGAATCGCCAGCGCGGTGAAGGTGCAGAAGGTGTCCGGGTAGCGGGCGCAGGCCAGGTAGCCCACGGCGGCGCCCCAGTCGTGGCCGATCAGATGCACGCGCCCGCCCAGCTGATTGGCGAACACCAGCAGGTCGTCCACCGCGGCGTGCAAGGAATAGTCGCCGTTGCCGGGCTGACAGGACGGCGCGTAGCCGCGCAGGGCCGGCGCGAGGCAGGTGTAGCCCGCGTCGGCGATCAGCTTCATCTGCACCGCCCAGTTTTCATGGGTATCGGGAAAACCGTGCAGTAAAATCACCGGCTCGCCGTCACCGCTGAGCAGCGTCGGGAAGCGCAAGTGCCCGTTAACCATTTCCACCTGCTTCATGGGCGAAGCCTCTTTAATCGGTTACTACGAAATCGGCGTCGTTCTGGGGCAGCGTCTCGGTGACGGTGATGTCCGTGACCCGAGCGCCCGCGGGGCCGCGCCGCATCCAGGCGAGCAGCGCCTCGACCGCGTCGGGGGCGCCTTCCAGCCACGCCTCGACGCTGCCGTCGGGGCGGTTGCGCACCCAGCCGGCGACCGCCAGACGGCGCGCCTGTTGCTGGGTGGAAGCCCGATAATACACACCCTGGACACGGCCACTCACCACGGCTTGTCGGGCAATCCTAGCGGTTGTCACGATTTTCCTCCTCTTTTACATCCGCGCTTTCCTCCAACCGGTTGCCGAACAGCGCCTCCAGGTTGAAATCCAGCGGCCGGCGCAGGCCTTCCCGGGCCTGATCGCAGCGTTGCTTGAGCGCCGCTTCCCAGGGCTCCTTGCCGTTGGCGTGAATACGCAGCTGCTGCTCCGCCGGCCAGGGCACCAGGGTCAGCAGCTCGGCCATGGTGAGCGCGCGCAGATCGCGGATCAGCACATAGCCGCCCTCCTCGGTGCGGCGGATCAGATGGCAGTCCTGCAGCAGGTTGCGGAATTCGTCCCAGTGGGTGATGCCGGAGTCCTGCATCACCCGCCGCACCTCGTTGCCGTGCAGGGTCCGCCCGTCACGCTGGCGTTCCCAGAGCACGTTCAGCAACCGCATCAGCGCCTGCATGCGCGGCACCCGCCGCTGATGCTCCTGAAACACCACCAGGGCCCGCACCAGCTCGGCGCCGAACAGCACCAGCATCCAGGAAATGTAAATCCATAACAGAAACAGCGGCACCGCGGCAAAGGCGCCGTACACCACCTGGTAGTTGGGCGCGTGCTTGATGAACTGGGCGAACGCGGCCTTGGCCAGCTCGAACAGCAACGCCGCGAACGCCGCGCCGATCAGCCCCTGGCGCAGCGGCACCGAGGTGTTGGGCACCACGATGTAGAGCAAGGCGAGCACCGAGGTGGTCAGAAAAAACGGCAACAGCGTCAGCCAGAACCGCACCCCGCCCAGGTAGGCCACGGTGTCGCTGACCAGCGACAGCGAGGTCAGATAGGACGAGATGCCGAGCCCCGCCCCCAGCAACAGCGGGCCCAGGGACAGCACCGCCCAGTACATCATCAGGCTGACCCGGCCCTTGCGCGGCTGGCGGATTTTCCAGATCCGGTTCAGGGACTGCTCGATGGTGCGCAGCATCAAAATCGCGGTGACGATCAGAATCAGTACGCCGGCGCCGGTCAGGTTGGTGGCCTGGCGGGAAAACTTGCTCAGGTATTCGAGAATCTCGGCGCCGGCGGACGGCACGAAATATTCAAAGGCCCACTCCTGGATCACCATGCCCCGTTCGTTCAAGGCCGGGATCGCGGCGATCACCGCGAACATCACCGTCATGATCGGCACGATGGCGAACAGCGTGGTGTAGGTGAGCGCCGCCGCGCTGGACTGACAACCGTCCTCCACGAACTGGCGGCGCAACAGTTTGAGAAACGCCCACACCGATTGCGCCCTTGCCCGGAACGGAATTACCGGATCTTCTTCACTGCTTTCCAGGTCCTGATTCACACTGCTTCCTTTAATCGCGTAGCGGCACGCTTGTAGCTGCGGGTCGGTGCCTTACAATGCTCCCATCCTATCAGACGACAACGTGACGCCATGGCCGAATACACGCTCTACCATAATCCCCGCTGTTCCAAATCCCGGCAGGCATTGGCGCTGCTGGAAGAAAACGGCATCACCCCGACCATCGTCAAGTATCTTGATACACCGCCGGACGCGGAAACCGTCCGCACTCTGGTAAAACAGTTGCGCCTGGACCGCGCCCACGACCTGGTACGCCCTAAAGAAGCGGAGTACAAGGAAGCCGGGTTGAGCCGGGACGCCGACGACGACACCGTGATCAACGCCATCGCCCGCTATCCCAAACTGCTGGAACGGCCGGTGCTGGTGAAAGGCGACCGGGCGGTGATCGGACGCCCGCCGGAAACGGTTCTGGAACTGGTGACGCCGTGAGCGACGCGGCCCTCAACCCCTATGTGCTGATCCTTTATTACAGCCGCACCGGCGGCGTGGCGCGGCTGGCGCAGCAAGTGGCCCGCGGCGTGGAAGGCGCCGGCCTGCAGGCGCGCCTGCGCACCGTGCCGCCGGTGTCTCCGGATCACGAGGCCAGCGCCCCGCCGGTGCCGGACAGCGGCGCCCCCTACGCCACCCTGGACGACCTGGCCGGCTGTGCCGGTCTGGCATTGGGCTCGCCGACCCGCTTCGGCAACATGGCGGCGCCGCTCAAGTATTTTCTCGACCAGAGCAGCGACCTGTGGATGTCCGGCGCGCTGATCGGCCGCCCGGCCGGTGTGTTCACCGCCTCCGCCAGCCTCCACGGCGGCCAGGAGAGCACCCTGCTGTCGATGATGCTGCCGCTGCTGCACCACGGCATGGTGCTGGCCGGGGTGCCCTATTCGGAGGCGGCGCTGACACGCACCATCGGCGGCGGCACGCCCTACGGGGCCAGCCATGTGTCCGGCAGCGACGGGCGCGGCCGCGACACCAGCGACGACGAAAACGCCATCGCCAAGGCGTTGGGCCGGCGGCTCGCCACCCTGGCGCGCCAGTTGGCGCCCGCCCACTAAACCCAACCGAGGGGGAACACCATGCTGAGCGCCCTTCTGCGCATCACCTATATTCTGCTGCTGGTTCTCGGTATCGCCGGTCTGTTCTGGTTCGCGCCGCCGGACACGCCCACCTTCGCCGCCGTGATCATGGCGGCGGTGCTCTACGGCCCGCTGGCGTTAATGGCGGCGGCGCCGATCACGCTGCACCCGCGTTCGCTCACCTGGCTGTGTTTCCTGCTGCTTTTCTATTTTTGCGGCTATGTGGTGCAGTGCCTGAACCCGCCGCCGGTGCGCACCCTGGCCATCGTTCAGGTGTCGCTGACGGTGGTGCTGTTCCTGCTCGCCATGCAGCTCATGCGCCGGGGCGGCCGTGCGGATTGATGACCAGCTGCACATCGATACACCGGAGGGGGCGCGCCTGACGCTGTCCCTGGCCGGGCCGCTGCCGCGCGCCCTGGCCTACGGGATCGATCTGGCGATTCGCGGCCTGGCGCTGGCGCTGGTCGCGATTCCGCTGATGCTGTTCGGGCGCGGCGGAATGGGCCTCTACCTGGTGATGCTGTTCTTGATGGAATGGTTTTACCCGGTGTTGTTCGAAGCACTCTGGCAGGGGCGTACGCCGGGCAAACGGATGATGGGCCTGGCGGTGGTGCACGGCAACGGCGCGCCGCTGGGCTTTAACGGCAGCCTGGTGCGTAACCTGCTGCGCACCGCCGACCTGTTTCCGATGTTCTATCTCACCGGCTTCGTGGTGATGCTGATCACCCGACGCTCGCAGCGCCTCGGCGACCTGGCCGCCGACACCCTGGTGATCCACACGCCGCCGGCGCGCCCGGCGCGGCCCCACCAGGACGGCGACAGCGAAGCGCCGGACTGGCCGCTCAGCCGCGACGACCAACTGGTGTTGCTGGCCTTCACCGACCGGGGCGCGCGGCTCTCCGCCGAGCGTCAGGAGGAGCTCGCCGCCCTCGCCTACCCGGAGCTGGCGCCCGCCGCCGCCCGGGAAAAACTGCAGCGCGTGGCCCGGCACGTGTTGGGGGGCGCATGAGGCAGAGCCAGTTCGAGCAGCGTTACCGGCCCCAGTGGGAACGGCTGGAAACCAGTCTCACCGCGCTGGAAGCCCGCCGCCGCCCGCAGGCGTCGGCGCTCACCGATTTCACCGCCGACTACCAGAGCCTCTGCCACCAGCTGGCGCTGGCCCGCGAGCGCGGCTACAGCCTGGCGCTGCAGGAATACCTCAACGACCTGATGCTGCGCGCCCACCGCCAGCTGTACCGCTACCGCACCCCGCTGCTGCCCGGGCTGGTGGCGTTTTTCACCGGCGGCTTCCCACGCGCGGTGCGTTATCAGTGGCGCTGGCATCTGGTCAGCACGCTCTGCTTCGTGCTGTCCGCCGGCCTGGTGTGGGCGATGATCCTGCACGACCCGGAGCTGGTGCACACCGTGGTGGGCCCGCAGCAGGTGGCCGAACTGGAAGAGATGTACCACCCGGAGCTGCGCGACGTCAGCGGCCGCGACCGCCAGGACGATGTGATGATGTTCGGCTACTACATCTACAACAACATCGGCATCGCTTTCCGCACCTTCGCCGGCGGCCTGCTGCTGGGCGTGGGCGCGCTGGTGGCGATGCTCTTCAACGGCAGCTTCTTCGGCGCCGCCGCCGGCCACCTGACCCTGGCCGGCGCCGCGCAGCCGTTCTTCACCTTCGTGATCGCCCACGGCGCGCCGGAGCTGACCGCCATCTTCCTGGCCGGCGGCGCCGGCCTGCGCATGGGCTGGGCGGTGCTGGCGCCCGGCTCCTGGCGCCGGGTGGACGCCCTGCGGCGCGCCGCCGGCGAATGCCTGCCGGTGATGTACGGCGTGTTCGCGCTGCTGGTGCTGGCCGCGTTCATCGAGGCGTTCTGGTCGTCCCGGGAGCTGGCGCCGCAGATCAAGTACGGCGTGGGCGCCGCCTGCTGGGCATTGCTGGCGCTGTACCTGCTGTTCGCCGGCCGGCAACGCCGGCGCCAGGGAGGGCGGCATGGACCTGAATAAGCTCAACGCCCGCCTGGCACCGCGCTCGTGCTGGCAGGCCATGGATATGGGCACGCGCCTGTACCGGCACTGGTGGCGGTCGGCGGCGCTGGTGTGGGTGGTGTTCACCGGGTTGCCCTTCCTGGCGCTGGCCGGCCTCGCCGCCGCCTGGCAGAGCATCTGGCCAATGCTGCTGTTCTGGTGGCTCAAGCCGCTGTGGGAAAGGCCGCTGCTGGCGTTCTACAGCCGCGCCCTGTTCGATGACTATCCCGGCCCCTGGGCCCTGCTCAAAGGCTTTCGGGAGTACGGCCTGAACGGGCTGTTCGGGCAGCTCACCTGGCGGCGGCTGAGCCCGGCGCGGGGCATGCTTACCGGCGTCTGGCAGCTGGAAGGCAACCGCGGCGACGCCGCTTCCGGACGCATCGCGGTGTTGCTGCGCGCCCCCGGCCAGCGCCCGGCCACGCTGACGTTCACCCTGCTCACCCTGGAACACCTGATGACGGTGGCGCTGATCCTGCTGGCGATCACCCTGGCGCCGTGGCAGTTCAACCTGGAGTTCAGCGTCTGGTTCGGCGAGCAGAGCCGCCTGCACTGGGCCCTGGGCAACCTGTTCTGGTATCTGGTGCTGACCGTCACCGAGCCGCTGTACGTGGCCACCTCCTTCGCCCTCTACCTGAATCAGCGCACCCACCTGGAAGGCTGGGATCTGCAGCTGGGCCTGACTCGCATCGGCAAGCGCCGCGCCGCGCTGGGCCTGAGCCGGGGCGCCGGGGCGCTGGCGCTGATGGTGCTGTGCCTGGGCGGCCTGCCGGCGCCGGGCCAAGCCGAGCAACAAGACAGCAAGCAGCAGGCCGTGGAGCTGCTCGCCTCGGACACCTTCATGCCCATGGCGCTGCGCGAAGAGCGCCGCCTGAAGGAACAATTCCGCGACGACGACGGCGACAGCTGGTGGCGGGACCTGCTGCAGCGGCTGATCGACGGCCAGCGGGACAACGAACGGGGCGACCCGCTGGCGCTGCCGGAAGGCCTGATCCACGGGATCGGCTGGACGCTGCTGGTGGCGCTGCTGGCGGTGATCGCCTGGGCCCTGCTGCGCCGTCTTCCCGGCTCGCCGCTGCGCCGGCCGCCCACCGCCATGCCGGTGCAGGTGGCGGGCCTGGACACCCGCGCCGAGAATCTACCGGTGGACCTGGCCGGCGCTCTGGACGACGCGCTGCGCCAGGGCCGGGTGCGTGAGGCCCTGGCACTGCTGCTGCGCGACACCCTGGTCACCTTTTTCCGCCGGCACCCCACGCCGCTCACCCCCGGCGCCACCGAGCAGGACTGCCTGCGCGCCTACCGGCGGCTGCTGGGCGACACCCCGGCGGTGGTCTACCTGGAACGGCTCACCGAGGCCTGGACCCGCACCGCCTGGGCGCACCGCCCCACCACGCCGGAACAGGTCCAGGCGCTCTATGACCAATGGCGCGGACTGCGCCCGGCGGAGGCAAGAACATGAGCCGGCGGCGCGGCAGATTCTGGGGCGGCCTGGCGCTGCTGCTGGTGGTCGCCGCCCTGGTGTTCTATGTCTGGGCCACCGAGCCGGTACGCTATATGGCACCGGCGGCGCCGGACGCCTCGGTGCGCGGCAACCCCTACCTGGCCGCCCAGACCCTGCTGGAAAACTGGCAGCGCCCCACCCGCCGGATCTTCAGCACCGGCGCCCTGTTCCCGCTGCCGGACACCGGCACCACCCTGATTCTGGACGAATACCGGGGCGAGCTGGGCAGCGGTCGGATCGACGCCCTGTTCGACTGGGTGCAGCGCGGCGGCCATCTGATCGTCGCCGCCCGCCCGGCCTATCACTACGTGGCCGACGAAACCGGGGACAAGGACGGGAACAGCGAGCGGACCGGCGGCAACGACGACCCGCTACTGACGCCGCTGGGCCTGCACGCCGTCGCCGTGGAGACGGACACCGAGGACGACCCCTTCACCACCCTGCTGGACCGCTTCCAGCCCATGGAAAGCCTGTTCCTGGAGTATTGCCTGGGCGACAACGACGGCGACCTGTCGCCGCAGTGCGAGGCGCTCACCTGCGAAGCGCCGCCGTTACCGGCGCCGGCAACCTGGGTGTTCGCGGACGGCGACCGGCGGCAACTGCTGGCCTCGCCCGGCCAGGCCCTGCAGCATCGTCCCACCGACCTGCTGCCGGCGCTGCCGTCCTCCAAGGCCGACAATGCGGAGGGCGCGCAACTGGTTCACCTGTCTTGGGGCGACGGGCAGATGACCGTGCTCGCCGGCCTGACGCTGTGGGACAACCAGCACCTGCACTATTTCGACCACGCCTGGCTGCTGGAGCAGCTGATCGGCGACGGCCCGGTGTGGTTCGTGCAAGGCATCGACATGCCGCCGCTGCCGCTGTGGCTGTGGCAGCACGCCTGGCCGCTGATGTTGGCCCTGTTGCTCGCCCTGGCGGCCTGGCTGTGGCGGCGTCTGCCGCGCCCCGGGCCGCAGTGGCACGCCGCCGAAGCGGACCGCACCGATTACCTCGGCCACCTGCTGGCGCTGGGCCATTTCCATTGGCGCACCGGCCAGAGCGAGCGGCTAACGGCGCCGCTGCGCGACGAGGCGCGGCGGCGCCTGGACCTGCTTCACCCGGACCGGGACCAGGCCCTGGCGATCGCCGCCGAGCGGCTGGCCCTGCCCGAAGCCGCTCTGCGCGACGCCCTGAACAGCGGCGGCGACACTCGACCACCGCGCCCCCGGGACCGCCAGCAATGGGCGGACCGGGTGGCGATACTGCAAACCCTTAGGAGCCGTTTATGACCAGCCAGACGGAACAGGCCGGCGCCCTGGCGCGCCGCATCGAAGAGCAGCTCAACCAGGTGCTGGTGGGCCAGCCGGCGATCACCCGGCAGGTGCTGATCGCCCTGATCACCGGCGGCCATGTGCTGATCGAAGGCGTGCCCGGGCTCGGCAAGACGCTGCTGGCGCGCAGCCTGGCGCGGGTGCTGGAGCTGGACTTTCAGCGCATCCAGTTCACCCCCGACCTGATGCCCTCGGACGTCACCGGCCACGCCCTGTTCGACAGCCAGAGCGGCGATTTCCGGGTGCGCAAGGGGCCGGCCTTCACCAACCTGCTGCTCGCCGACGAGATCAACCGGGCGCCGGCCAAGACCCAGGCGGCGCTGCTGGAAGTGATGCAGGAGCGGCAGATCACCATCGAGGGCGAGAGCTTCCCGCTGGACCCGCCATTCGTGGTGCTGGCCACCCAGAACCCGCTCGACCAGGAAGGTACCTACCCGCTGCCGGAGGCGGAGCTGGACCGCTTCCTGTTCAAGATTCTGATCGACTACCCGGACCAGGCGCACGAATCGCGCATGGTGGAGATGGTCCTCGACGGTCGGCTGCCGGACAGCCTGGACGCGGCGCAGCTGACGCCGGTCACCGACGCCGCCGGCATCCTGGAATTGACCCGCAGCGCCGAACAGGTGCTGATCGACCCGGCCCTGATCGACTACCTGCTGCGCCTGGTGCGCGCCACCCGCGAGCATCCCAGCCTGATCCAGGGCGGCAGCCCGCGCGCCAGCATCGCGCTGGCCCGCACCGCCAAAACCCAGGCGCTGCTCAGCGGCCGCGACTTCGTGGTGCCCGACGACGTCAAGGCGGTGGCGGCGCCGGTGCTGCGCCACCGCCTGCGCCTGGGCGTGGACGCGGAACTGGAAGGCCAGACCGTGGAATCGGTGCTCGCGCAACTGCTGGAGCAGGTGGAGGCGCCCCGGCAATGAAGGCCAGAGTGATACAGGCGTGCGAACCGCCCCCTTGTAGGAGCTTGCCTGCAAGCGAAAGGCCGGAAAAGCCGGCCGGCGGGATACCAGAGAGCTTGGAAAGCGGGCTGCTAACAAGGTCTCTGGGATCCTGCCGGGCGCTCCGCGCCCTTTCGCGGGCGTGGCCCGCTCCCACAAGAAGCCAAGCCGCCATGGGGGCAGCATGCCGATAAGGCCCGGGCAGCGTTTGATTCAGGGATTGCTTGGCTGGGCGCTGCTCAGCATAGCGCCGCTGGCGGCGCGCGCCTGGCTGCCGGAACTGGCGGCGCCGGCGTTGCTGGCCTGGGCCGGCCTGGGTCTGGCCGGCGCGCTGTGGGCGCTGGACGATCTGCGCCGGTTGCGCGCGCGGCCGACGCCGGCGGCGGAGCGGCGGCTGCCGGCGGCGCTGGCGGTGGGCATCGCGCACACCGTCACCCTGCTGCTCGACAGTCGTGGCGCCGTCGCCGGTGAGCCGTGGCTGGTGGCCGATCACCACCCGCCGGACGATCCGCTCACCGGCCTGCCGCGCACCCTGGTGCCCGCCGTCGATCACGACCGCACCGAAGTGACCTACCGCTACCGGCCCACCCGGCGCGGCACCGTGCGGTTCGGCGATATCGAGCTGTGGCTGCCGTCGCCGCGCGGCCTCTGGCAGCAGCGCCGGCGCATCGCCGCCGAGCGGCGGGTGCCGGTCTATCCGGATTTTTCGCCGATCGCCCGCGCCGCCCTGGCGGTGGACAAAAGCCGTGGCCGCTTCGGGGCCCGGGTGCAGCCGCGCCGGGGCGAGGGCCTGGAATTCCACGAGCTGCGCGACTATCAGGCCGGCGACAGCCCGCGCCGCATCGACTGGAAGGCCAGCGCCCGCCGCCAGCGGCTGATCACCCGCCACTATCAGGACGAGCAGAACCAGAGCGTCTGGGTGCTGCTCGACGGCGGCCGTCGCATGGCGCTGCCGATCGGCGACCTGACCGCCTTCGACCATGGCCTTAACGCCGCCCTGCTGCTGGCCTGGTCGGCGCTGCGCCAGGGCGACCGGGCCGGCGCCATGCTGTTCTCGGCGGAAACGCCGCGCTGGCTGGATCCGGTGCACGGGCCCAACGGCATCCAGAGTCTGCTGAAAGGCTTCTACGACGTGCACCCCGCCGACCGCGCCAGCGACTTCAGCCAGGCGGCGCGGCACTTCCACGGCCGCTGGCGGCGGCGCGCCCTGGTGGTGATCATCAGCCGGGTGCAGGCGGAGGACAGCGACGACCTGCTCGCCGCCGTGCGTATGCTCAGCCGCCGCCACCTGGTGATGGTCGCCGACATGGAGCTGCCCGAGCAGGCCGCCCTGCGCCACGCCCGCGTGACCGGCGTGGACGACGCCCTGCGCGTCACCGCCGACGCCCACGAACAACACCTGCGCCGCGCCCTGCACGCGCGCCTTCGCCACGCCGGCGCGCAGCTGGTGGCGGCCACCCCGGACACCCTCGCCGAGCGCCTCGGCCAGGCCTACCAACAACTCAAGCAGGCCGGCCGCTTGTAGGAGCGGGCCTTTGTGGGAGCGGGCCTTGTGGGAGCGGGCCCTGCCCGCGAAAGGCCGGCAAAGCCGGCCGGCAGGATCCCAGAGAGGTTGTTTGTATAGCCTTTAGAGAGGCCTCTGGCATCCTGCCGGCAAGCAAAGCTTGCCTTTCGCTTGCTAGCAAGCTCCCACAAGGCTGGCTTCCACAAGCTCGCGTCGTTTTCACCGCCGCTGTGTTAGCGTCTTGATATTGAGTTTCTTCCAAGGATCAGGAGAACCCGATGAGTGATGATCCCCAGCAAAGCCCCGCCCCAGAACAAAAACCCAAGGTGCTGATCAACCCGCCGGTGTTCTTCACTTCGGTGGCGATCATCGCCGCCATGGTGCTGTTTTCGGTGATCGTGCCGGAAACCGCGGAAACCGTGTTCGACAACGTTAAAGCGCGGGTGATCAGCGACGCCGGCTGGTTCTACGTGCTCACCGTGGCGATCATCATCACCCTGGTGACCTTTCTGGCGGTGAGCCGCTTCGGGGACATCAAGTTGGGCAAGGATCACTCGGAGCCGGACTACAGCTACGGGTCCTGGTTCGCGATGCTGTTCTCCGCGGGCATGGGCATCGGCCTGATGTTCTTCGGCGTCGCCGAGCCGGTGACCCACTTCACCGCGCCGCCGATGGCGGACCCGGGCACCATCGCCGCCGCCAAGGAGGCGATGCGCGCCACCTTCTTCCACTGGGGGCTGCACGCCTGGAGCATCTACGCCATTGTCGGCCTGATTCTCGCCTACTTCAGTTTCCGGCACGGCCTGCCGCTGACGCTGCGCTCAGCGCTCTACCCGCTGATCGGCAAGAAAATCTACGGCCCGCTGGGCCACGCGGTGGACATCTTCGCGGTGGTGGGCACGGTGTTCGGCGTGGCCACCTCGCTGGGCTTCGGCGTCGAGCAGGTCAACGCCGGCCTGAACTATCTGTTCGGACTGCCCAAGAACGAATGGGTGCAGGTGGGGCTGATCGTCGCCATCACCGGCCTGGCCACCATCTCCGTGGTCACCGGCCTGGACGCCGGCATCCGCCGCCTGTCCGAACTGAACCTGGGGCTCGCCTTCCTGCTGCTGGCGTTCGTGCTGATCCTGGGCCCCACCGTGTTCCTGCTGAAAGCCTATGTGCAGAACCTGGGCGATTACCTTTCCGAGCTGGTCAGCATGACCTTCAACCTCTACACCTATCAGCCCAAGGTGGAGGACGGCCCGCAGGACTGGATGGGCGGCTGGACCCTGTTCTATTGGGGCTGGTGGATTTCCTGGTCGCCGTTCGTGGGCATGTTCATCGCCCGTGTTTCCCGCGGCCGCACCATCCGTGAATTCGCCCTGGGCGTGATGCTGGTGCCCGCCGGCTTCACCCTGTTCTGGATGACCGTGTTCGGCGATTCCGCGATCCGCATGATTCTGGACGGCTCCTACGCGCAACTGGCGGAATACGTGAAGGACGACAACGCGGTGGCGTTGTTCCGCTTCCTGGAGCAGTTCCCCTGGTCGGGCTTTATTTCCGGCGTCGCCACCCTGATGGTGGTGGTGTTCTTCGTCACCTCCTCGGACTCCGGTTCCATGGTGGTGGACATGCTGGCCTCCGGCGGCCACGACGACACCCCGGTGTGGCAGCGGATTTTCTGGGCCGGCTCCGAGGGTCTGGTGGCGATCGCGCTGATGCTGGCCGGCGGCCTGCAGGCGCTGCAGTCCGCCACCATCGCCTCGGCGCTGCCGTTCTCGGCGGTGCTGCTGATCGCCTGCTTCGGGCTGGTCCGATCCTTGAGGGTGGAAGGCATCCGGCGCACCAGCTTCCAGTCCAATCTGGGCACCGCGCCGGCGGCCATCCACGTGGGCCACACCGCGCCCACCGGCGGCTGGAAGTCGCGCCTGCGGGGCATGGTCAGCTTCCCGGGCCGCGCCCGGGTCGAGGCGTTCCTGCGCGACGTCGCCACACCGGCCCTTAACGCCGTGGCCGACGAACTGCGTGGCCACGGCCTGGAAGTGGAAGTGAAAGAAGCCGACGACCGCGCCACCCTGATCGTCGGTCACGCGGAGGAAACCGACTTTCTCTACGGCGTACGCATACGCGGCTACGCGCGCCCGTCGATCACCATGCGCCAGCTGGAGCACTCGAAACGTCACGCCGACAGCGACCAGTACTTCCGCGCCGACGTGTTCCTCAGCGAAGGCGGCCAGGACTACGACCTGATGGGCTTCACCCGCGAGCAGGTGATCAGTGACGTGCTCGACCAGTACGAGAAGCACATGCATTTCCTGCACATGCTGCGCTGATCAGACTTTGTAGAAGCGGGTCAGGGCGTCGAGCCAGAGGCGGGCGCGGGGCGGCGGGCCGTCGCGGTGCAGGCGCTCGGCGAGGGCCTGGACGTCGGCGGCGAAGCGGGCTTCGTCGCCGGGGTCGCCGTCCAGGTTGTCCAGGGAGACGCGGAACGGATGATTGCAGGCGGCGCAGAACAGCGCTTCCAGCGCCTGGGGCCGCACTTCCACGCGCAGGAATTCCGCCTGGGCGGCGGCGTCGCGGCCGTCCGGCGCGTACCAGTAGCCGTAGTCGTCCAGGCGCCGGCGGCGGGGGCCGGCCACGCACCAGTGCGCCACTTCATGGAGGGCGCTGCGGAAATAATCGCGGGTGTAGCGGATACGGGCGGGCTCACCCGCCACCGGTGTGCCTGCCAAATACACCGGCTCTTCGAAGCCGCCTTCCAACACGGTGTGGTGGCGCTCGAAAAAAGTGTCCCGAAACAGCGTTTCCAGGTCGGTGGCGCGGTGCACCACGCCACGGGATTGCGGTATGGTAGCCGCCCCGTGATCAGGCTGTAGTGCGCCATGTCCGCTCATCGTCTCGAATACCTTGCTCAGTTGCGTCTTGCCCTGCCGATCCTCGGCGGCCAGCTGGCGCAGACCGCCAACGGCTTCGTGGACACCATGATGGCGGGCCGGGTGGGCGCCGAGGATCTCGCCGCGGTGGCGGTGGGCGCCAGCATCTGGGTGCCGCTGTTCCTGTTCATGACCGGCGTGCTGATGAGCGCCACGCCGATTCTCTCCCGCCACCTCGGCGGCGAAGCTTACCATCGCGTCAACCCGGTGGCCCAGCAGGGGCTGTGGCTGGCGCTGGGGCTGGGCCTGTTCAGCGCGGTGATACTGCGCTCCATGGGGCCGCTGCTGGGCCTGATGGACGTGGACCCGGCGATCCGCCCGCTGGTGGCCGGTTATCTGGACGCGCTCAGCTGGGGCATGCCCGGCGCCGCCGTGCTGCTGGCATTGCGCAGCTACACCGAGGCGATGAACCACACCCGGCCGGTGCTGTGGATCAGCGTTATCGGCCTGGCCATCAACATTCCCGCCAACTATGTGCTGATCTACGGCAAGCTGGGTTTCCCCGCCATGGGCGGGGTCGGCTGCGGCTGGGCCACCAGCCTGGTGATGTGGAGCATGGCGCTGATGATGGGCGCTTATATCCGCCGTCATCCGGTCTACCGCCCGGCGCGGCTAACGCTGCGCGAGCGCCATCTGGAGCTGGCCAGCCTGGGCTACATGCTGCGGCTGGGGCTGCCGGTGGGGCTGTCGATTTTCTTCGAAGTGAGCATCTTCGCGGTGATCGCGCTGTTGATCAGCCGGCTGGGGCCGGAGATCGTCGCCGGCCATCAGATCGCGCTCAACTTCACCTCGCTGATTTTCATGATCCCGCTCAGTTTCGCCCTCGCTGCAACGGTGCGCGTGGGGCATGCGCGCGGCCGCCACGACAGCGCCGGGCTGAGCCGCGCGGTGCGCTGCTCGCTGGCGATGACCGGCGGCATCGGTCTGTTCGCCGGCCTGGCGCTGATCGTCAGCCGACCGTGGATTCCGCACATCTACACCGACAACCCGGAGGTGATCGCCCTGGCCGCCCACCTGCTGCTGTTCGCCGGCATTTACCAGGTGTCCGATGCCCTGCAGGTGTGCGCCAACGGTTGCCTGCGCGGCTTCGAAGACACCGCCTGGCCGATGCTGATGACGCTGGTGGCCTACTGGGGCGTGGGTCTGCCGGTGGGTTATGTGCTCGGGCTTACCGATCTGTGGGTGCCGGCCATGGGCCCGGCGGGCTTCTGGATCGGTCTGGTGTCGGGCCTCACCGCCGCCGCCGTGCTGCTCGGCATCCGCCTGCGCTGGCGGCTGCGACAACCGCTGGCGGCGCCGGCTACAAACCTTACGGTTGACGCATTGCATTGAACCTCTAAATGCGGATAATAACAATTCTTATTTGCTTTATTCGTCCGTGACGGGTGCCGACCCTTCGGCGCTGGGGATTGCATGTCCAAACATTCTTTGCAGCGGTTCGCCGCCTCCCCCGGACTCGGCGTGGCGTCGCGCACGCTGGCCGCCGTGTTCGGCGGCTACGCCCTGGCCGCCTGCGCCACCACCGCCCTCGCCCTGTGGCTGCCGGCGGCGCCGGCCACGGCGGTGATCACCGCCAACCTGCTCTCTTTTCTGATCTACACGGTGGCGGTGCTGTGGGCGTTCGCCACCCGCAGCGCCGCCCGCGCCTGGGCGGGCATCGTGATTCCAGCGCTGATGCTGGCCGCCCTCGCCTGGTTGGGCGGCGCGGAGAACCTGCTGTGAAGGCGGGTCTGCGGCAATCCATGGCCTGGCTGCACACCTGGAGTGGCCTGTTACTGGGCTGGCTGCTGCTGGCCATGTTCGTGACCGGCACCAGTGCCTATTTCCGCGAGGAAATCTCCCTGTGGATGGCACCGGAACTGCACCACTCGCAGCCGTCGCCGGACACCCCGGCACTGGCTTGGGCGGCGCTCAACGCCAAGGCCCCGGACGCGAAAAGCTGGGACATTCAGCTGCCCGAGGCCCGTTCGCCGGTGGCGCAGCTGCGCTGGCAGCCGGATACCCCTCAGGCCGAGGGCGGCGGACGCCGACGCGGCGAGCAGGCGGTGATGGACGCCGGCACCGGCGAGCTGCTGACGCCGCGCGCCAGCCGGGGCGGCGACTTTCTTTACCGCTTTCACTTTGAGCTGTACGGGGTGCCGCGTATCTGGGCACGCTGGCTGGTGTGCGTGGCCACCATGTTCATGCTGGTGGCGATCGTCAGCGGGGTGATCACCCACAAGAAAATCTTCAAGGATTTCTTCACCTTCCGGCCCGGCAAGGGCCAGCGCTCCTGGCTGGACAGCCACAACGCCACGGCGGTGCTGGCGTTGCCGTTTCATTTCATGATCACCTATTCGGGCCTGCTGATTTTCATGGTGATGCTGATGCCCTGGGGCATGAACGCGGCCTACGAAGACGGCTGGCGCGGCTTCTTCCAGGACGTGTTTCCGCGCGAGGAGCCCGCCGCCGAGGGCGGCGCGGCGATGCCGATGGTGGACATCGCGCCGCTGGTGGCGCGCGCCCGGGACACCTTCGACCAGCCGGTGCGCCGCATCAGCGTGGACTGGCCCAACCGGGCCAACGCGGTGATCCGCGTATCCACGGCCAAAGATCCCCACATCACCGACCAGCGCCGGGGCGGCAACCCCACCCTGGTGTTCAACGGCGGCACCGGCGAGTTGCTGGAAACGCGACCGGGCGACGAGGCGGTGCCCGGCGCCTTCCGGGTCTACAACCTGCTGGTCAACCTTCACCTGGCGCGCTTCGCTGACCCCACGGTGCGCTGGCTGTTCTTCCTGTTCGGCGTCGGTGGCACCGCCATGGTCGCCACCGGCATGCTGCTTTGGGTGTCCAAACGCACCCAACAGTTGCGCGGCAAGGCGCCGGGGACGGCGCTGCGGCTGGTGAACGGGCTCAACATCGCTTCGCTCACCGGCCTGCTGGGCGCGCTGGCCGCCTACTTCGCCGCCAACCGGCTGCTGCCGGTGGAGCTGGCCGCCCGGGAGAGCTGGGAGATCCGCGTGTTCTTCCTGACCTGGCTGCTGGCCCTGGGCCACGCCCTGCTGCGCCCGGACCGGCGCGGCTGGATCGAGCAGCTGGCGGCAATCACCGTGCTGTGGGCGGCGTTGCCGCTATTGAATGTGGCCACCACCGACAGCCACCTGTTCAGCGCCACCGCCTGGCGAACCGGCGCGCTGGCCGGGTTCGATGTGGTGTGTTTGCTGATGGCGGCGACCGGCGGCTACGCGCTGTGGCGGGTGGTGCGAAAGCAACCCGTTCGCGGGCGGGGCCCGCTCCCACAACGACGTACCGCGGAGGATGGCGCATGACGGTCATTGCCGTGACGTTGCCGCTGAGCCTGGCCTACGCCGGCCTGACCGCCCTGGCGCTGGCGATGAAACGCCACCATGAGGCGGCGCTGGGCGCCAAACCGCCGGCGACGCGGCTGCGCGCCTTCCGCGTCGCCGGCTGGGTGTTGATGGCGTTGATGGTGGCCAGTTGCCTGCGGCTGTGGCCCACCGGCCTGGCGCTCTCCATGGCCCTGGGCCTGGTCACCCTGGCCGGCCTGCCGCTGGTGTTTTTGCTGCCCTATCGGCCGCGTTTGATGGTGCGGCTGGCGCCGATACTGCCGGTGCTGGCTCTGATCGCCACGGCGGTGTAGCGCTTTTCAGGTGGCTTCGCCGAGCACGAAGGAATCGATCAGCGTGCTGAGGCGGCCGGCGTGGCCGCGCATCTCGGCGGCGTTGCCGGAAGTCTGATGGACCATGGCGGCGTTTTGCTGGGTCACGGAATCCATCTCCGCCACGGCGGTGTTCACCTGGCCGATGCCGCTGCTTTGCTCGGCGGCGCCGCTGCTGATTTCCTCGATCACCTCGGTGACCCGGGCAACGCTGTCGACGATACCGCGCATGGTCTCGCCGGCCTGGCGGACCAGTTCCGAACCTTCCCGGGTGCGCGACACCGAGGTGTCGATCAAGGCGCGGATCTCGCGGGCGGCTTCACCGGCGCGGCCGGCCAGGTTGCGCACTTCCTCGGCCACCACCGCGAAGCCGCGCCCGTGCTCGCCGGCGCGGGCCGCCTCCACCGAGGCGTTGAGGGCGAGAATATTGGTCTGAAAGGCGATGCCGTCGATCAGAGTCACGATCTCGTTGACGCGGGTGGCGGAATCGCTGATCTCGCCCATGGTGGTTTCCACCTGGCCCATCACCGCCAGGCCGTCGCCGGCCACCTTGCCGGTGCCCGCCACCAGCTTGTTGGCCTGGCCGGCGGATTCGGCGCTGTGATTGACGGTGGCGGTGATCTCCTCCATGGAGGCGGACGTCTCCTGCAGGTTGGCGGCGGCCTGCTCGGTGCGGGTGGCGAGCTCCTCGCTGCTCAGCGCGATTTCATCGGCGGCGCGGTTCACATGGCGGGTGCTGCCGCGCACTTCCAGCAGGGTCTCCTGCATGCGCGCCACGAAGCCGTTGAACTGATTGGCCAGTTCGCCGACTTCGTCGTCGGTGGTCACCGCCAGCCGGCGCGTCAGGTCGCCCTTGCCGCGGGCGATGTCTTCCATGGCCGTGGCGGTATCGCGGATCGGCCGCACGGTGCGGCGCACCATCCAGGCGGCGCCGGCGCCCACCAGCACCATCAGCCCCAGGCCGGTGAGCACGGTGGTGATCATCGATCGCTTCAGCGACGCCATCGCCTCCGCTTCCGCCAGCGCCATGCTCTTGTCCACCTCGGTGGCGTACACCCCGGCGCCGATCATCCAATCCCACTGCGGAATGGCGGTGGCGTAGGAGTACTTTGCTTCCACCGTCTCGGTGGCCGGGTTGGTCCAGCGGTACTGGTAGTAGCCACCGCCGTCGCGGGCCGCGGCGATCAGATCACGAATCACGTACTGGCCGTCTTCGTCCTGCAGGTCCCAACTGTTGCCGCCGACGCTGTCGGTGCGCGAGGCCGCCACGTTGCCCTGGAAGTCGTACACGAACAGATAGTTGCCGCCGCCGAAGGTGACGTTGCCGAGGATCTCCCGGGCACGGGCCTGGGCTTCGGCCTGCTCTTCCGGCGGCGCGTCGGCCAGGTGGCTCACCGACGCCTTGGCGGCGTCGACCAGATTCTTGATGCCCTGCTGGCGCGCTTCGATCAGCGCGGACCGTTGCTCGGCCAGGCTTTCGCGGGTCTCCCGGCGGCTTTCCAGCGTGGCCAGCACTTCCAGAATTAATGTGATCAGAAGCACCGGGCCCAGGGCCAGAAGCAGCATCTTGTTCTGCAGGTTGGAGCGAATACTAAAACGGGAGGAACGGGACATGACGGTTTTCCGGCTTGTAAGTTTCGTATGCGCGTGGCGCCTGGCCGGTTCATCGGCTGATCCGATCGCCGCTTTAATTCCCGCAAAACAGCGCTTGCGCGCCCCGCCGCCACCGTCTAGTGTGAAAACATAGGCTGCGCGGAGGTGTTTATGGCAAACCGGCGTGACCCCATCGGCAACACGAAGCGTCCCAACAACGTGTTGCCATTCACCCCACGACGGCGAGCCGCTTCGCCGCCGATTCTCAGGCTCTCCCCTGAATACGACGGCATGGAACTGCTCTATGCCAACGACCAGCATCCCGACACCCTTTTCTCGGTCAAAATCCTGGCCTGGGCACGCCTGGAAAACGGCGAGACCCTGGCGATGGTGCCGTGGCTGAGAAAACTGGCCAGTGCTCACGAGCTGGCGGACCCGCTCAACGGGCGCTGGGAAGGCTACCGGCTACCGGAGAGCGACTACCTGTTCTGCGAAGCGCCACCGCACAAGGTCCAGGAGCTGGACGCCGCGGTGTCCTTCTTCGGCAAACCGACCTTCGACAATCCCGCCCGGGGCCTGGTGCAGGAGATCCCCGACACCATCGGCACCCACGCGGTGTTTTCCGAGGACGAGTTCGAAACCCTGAGCCTGATGGAAGTGGTGAGCTGGCGCCTGTACGGCGACGGCACCGCCCGGGCCATGGTCGCCGACGAGGCGGCGGTCACCCAGACCCCGGTGCTGCCCGGCGACCACTGCCTGGTGCCGGCGCAGAAGGAGCCGGATTTCCGCTACTTCTTCCAGCACGGCATCGCCAACCGGCTCAAGGAACACGACCCGGAGGCGCTGGCCGCCATCGCCATGCTCAACGCCCGGCAGTAACCCCGGCCGGTCAATCCGTGGAGAACGCGCGGATCACCTCGGGGAAGCGCAGGGCGATAAGCAGCAAGGCGTGGGCGGCGCCGTCCGGCGCGCCCAGGCCGCGCTCCCAGTGTTCCAGGGTGGGCAGGTCCACGCCCAGAACGCGGGCGAGATGAAAGCGGTCGCGGCCGGTGAGCCGCACCGCCGCGGTCACGTGGGTGCCGTCCAGCGGGGTGTTCAAGGGCATCGGCGCCAGCTCCGGGCCGCGCCCCCGTTCCAGCAGGCGGTCCACCCAGGCGTCCGCCGCCGAGCCGGTGCCCGGCGCGTAGGGGGTGCGCTCCTCCGACATATCAATCTCGCTCTCCGCTCCGCTTCCTTGGGTCGGTACGGCTTCAGTGTGCCGGGGTAAAACGCGGAGGGAATAAGCCGGAAACGCTAATCCTTGTCAGTGATCGGCTCGTCGTCGGGTGCGAGATCGCAGCGTCCTTCCTGCGGATCAAAAAGTCTGTCCCCTTTTTCCACGCCGTGGCGCTCGAAGAAGCCGGCGTTCACCTCCAGCGCGGACACGAACGCCCTCCCCGGCCGGTAGACCTTGCAGCGGCGCGGGTCCTCATGGGGGCACGGCGTCATCGTCATGATCGACACGATACGGCCGTCCGGGTCGGCGAACGCCACGTCCAGGGGAATCAGCGTGCGGTACATATAAAACCCGACGCCCTTCGCCATCGGGCCGTCGAACAGAAACAGCATGCCGGCGTCCCCGGCCAGGCTGTCGCGCTGCATCAGGCCCCGGTTGCGCTGGGCTTGGGTTTCCGCCACTTCCACTTCAAGCGGCGCCGCCACACCCTCCACGCAGAGTTCCTTGGAAGAAAACGTTACCGGCGCGCCCTGCGCCGCCGAAACCGCAAGCCAGATCGAGGCGGCGAGAGCCAGATGAAGCAGCGTTTTGGTTATTGCCATGTTTCAGAGTCCTTTCCAATCATTCAAACGCTATCGCACCGAGCTAATGCGTGCGGCCGACGGGGCCAGCCTCCCACCCGTTGGGGCGGAGCACCTCCTGGGCGGGCGTGACGCCGGGGTGCAGGGGTTCGTCCTGCTGGTACACGGGTTTGCTCCGGGGCGGTTTCATGATGAGCGCGTCTTCCAGGGTGTGGCCACCAACCACGGCGCCATAGCCGGCCTGGTCAAACAGGACGTCCGCAGCGCTCCGCCAGCGGGCGCGGAAAGCCCGGGCGCCGACGCCGAAGGCGGCCTCCAGCAGGCTCTCCAGGGATTGCGCCTCGGCGGCCCGGTAGCGCACCACCAAGGTGGCGTCCCAGGTCAGAACCAGTTGATACAGGTCCTGGGCGTCGTGCTGGGGCGCTTCCAGCGTGTACAAGGTGTTATAGAGAAACTAATATTCCCAGCCGCCCCCGCTGAATCCACCGCCAGGACTGAAGCCGGCGATGCGATGCAGTTGCGCCACGGCGGTGGTCTTCAGTATCTCCGCGTTGCCGGCCCACGGCACCAGCGAAGCGTCCTGCGCCAACCGGGTATTGCGCAGCGCGGTGGTTTGGTAATGCAGTGCCTGCGTGGAAAAATCGGCGTCCATTGCCGGCCCCCAGAATCGTTATAGCGTTCGTTGTTATGCTGATTCAAAACTCTAATTGAAACGGACCCGGCTTGCACCGGGTCCGTCCCCATTATTCCGTCGTCATGGAATCAGCGCTGAACCTTGCTGAGGCATTGGGTCATCAGGTGGTCCAGGACCTTCTGGGGTTGGCCCATCAGGAAGCCGCGGCCGGGGGCGATCCAGTGCAGGTCTTCCTCCAGCAGCCGGGCCAGGCCGGCCACGTAGGCGTCGACGTCGGCGGCGGGCAGGTAGCCCTTGGCAATGGAGCGCTCCAGCACCGCGGTGCCGGAGAACAGCATGCCCTCCTCCTGGATCAGCAGGCATTGGCGGTCGTCCGCCTGGCCGGGCGTGTGCAGCAGCTTGAGGGTGAGCCCGCCCAGGCGGTGCGGCTCGCCGTGCGCCAGGCGCAGGTCCGCCGGGCCGGCCACGCCGAGGATGCGGGCGCCGGTGGCGCCCTGCAGAGTGCGGGCCGCCGCTTCCTGTTCGCGAGGCCGGGTGAGCACGATGGTGGACAGCACGCCGTCGCAGGCTTCCAACAGCGCGTGCAGGTCGTCCCGCCCCTCGATCACCGGGTCCACCACCAGGGCCTGCTCGCCGGCGCGCACCAGGTAGCTGTTAAAGCCCGGGCCACCGTCGTCCGAACCGGCGTTCAGGGTCAGGCGCGATACCCGATTGCTGAGCGCCACCCACAGGCCCGCCTCCAGGCGCGCCTGGGCGTTGCCTTTCGCGTCCGGATCGAGCTTGCACACTTCGTCGTAGGCCGGGCGGCCCGGCTCGATATACACCACCTCGTCGCCCTTGCGCGCCGGCCACGGCTGGGTGGGAAACGCCTGGGGCCGGCGGTCGCGGGCGTACAGCAGCACCTCATCCACGGACGCAAACTCCGACAGCTTGCGCAGCACACTGACGGTCGGCGTGGCGAACTCGCGGCGGCCCTGGCGGCGGTCCTCCAGCGCGTCCTGCGGACGGATCCAGATATGGTCGATGGTTTCCTCACCGTCGTGGGCGGGCACCTGGCTGGGCGGCGCCACGGCGGCGAAAAAGCGCGTATCAAAGCGGCGCGGCGGCCCCGGCGGCGTCACCCAGTGGTCCAGATAGGCGATGCCGTCCAGCGACAACGCCAACCCATGGGAGCGACACAGATCCCCCAGGTCCGCCTCGCCGCTGCCCACCGCCCAGCGACCGTCCATCACCGGATGGCGGCCGTCCAGCCACTGGCCGGCGCTGTCGCGGGCCAGCAACATGCCGGACTCCTCGAAGCACTCACGCACGGCGGCGACCAGATAGCCCAGCCCGCCGCCCTCCGGCAGGCCCAGCAAGGCACTGGCGGAATCGTCATCGTGGCCATAAAGGTGGCCACTGCGGGCCAGGTCGCGATCGCCGTCGTCGACGGCGCCGCCGGGGAACACATAAAAGCCGGGCATGAACACGGCCTTAAGGGTGCGCTGGAGCATCAAGACTTCAAGGCCCTGCTCGGTATCCCGGAGCAGCGCCAACGTTGAGGCGGGGCGAGGTTGCATGATCAGTTCTTATTGTCGAATCAATGAGTCAATAACCTTAACCCGACCGGCCGGGAAGAAAAAGCGAAGCACACCACAACCGTCGCTTTGCACACACCTGTACGCCGCAAACCGCGAACAACCCTTCACGAAAACGGCGGGAATCAGCCAGACACCTTAATAGCAGACACCCGGGCGGTCGCGCGGACACAGAAAAAACCAGGAAAATGCAAAATATTTCGATATTCAAGGAACGAACGGCTTGACCCTGAACACCAAAAAGCAGGCGAAACGCTACAGATTGGTTAAAATGCTACCATAGGTAACAAACGCGGAAGACCAGCGAAAAACTTACAGAATAAATAGCCAAAAGCTTACAAGAAAAACAAAACCGGATTTTAAAGAACGGACAATTTCCCGGTCACGTTTTTTGGCCGCACCAGAAAATACTACCGCTCGTCGGCTCTGAGGTACCGTTCGTCGGGGACGCAGAACTTTTATTGTTTATGGTTGTACGCAAGATCTGAGCCCCAAGTATTTGTTCTCGCTCTGTTTTCTCATTTGTTGAATTTCATGTTTTCATTTTTTGAAAGACCCCTTTTCATTTTTTGCTATTCTCCCGCCTTCCCACCTCCTCTAACGTGAATCGTGTCGGTTCGGGGGCAAAAACAACAACTCACCAACCGACACGGAGGCGACCATGGAAGAAGTAAAGAATCGCTGCCGAAACCATCCAAATAAACGGAAGAATGAGGAGACTCTCATGTCTATGGAAATGATGAAAAAAGCTGTTCTTGGTGCTGCTGGCGCTATCGCTCTGCTGGGCGCGGCTTCTGCCCAAGCCCTGACCCTGGATCCCGCTGGCGCTGACGGCCAGAACTACACCTTCTCCGGGACCACGGATCTGTCCTATGGCAGCATCACCGCCAGCTGCACCCTGGAACTGTCCGGCTACATCACTGCCGGCAACGAAACCATTACCATCACCAACAACGATGTAAGCGGCCCCTACCCGTGCGGCTCCGTCAACATCAGCAACCTGGACGTGGGCGATGTGAGCAACATCGATTCCGACGGCGGCCAGGTTACTTTTGACGGCGTCGACGTCACCGTTGCCACCTTCTTCCAGTGTAACGATGGCACCGTGGTAGCGGACTTCCACAACGACGGAAGCAACGCTTCCTACTTCACCATTGCGCAGCAAGGCTTCGGCAACTGCACTCTGGAAACAGACCAGCCGCTGACTATCGTTCCCGCTGATAGCTACAGCAGCGATGTAAATGTAAGCCCGTAAGAAAAACGAGGCTAAAACATGACGGGCACCAATAGGTGCCCGTTTTTTTGGAGGTCATTATGAAGCATACATTTATAGGGATAGCACTCCTTTCTGCAGCTCTGCAAGCCAATGCAATCACGCTAGACCCGGTTGGCGCTAATGGGGAAGAGTATAATTTTTTCGGCAGCTTCGAGCTAAGTTATGGAAGCGTTACATTCGGATGCTCGCTAAACATGACCACAGAAGTCAACACATCCACCGACACCATGGAGGTTGTTGATACTCAAGTAAGCGGTTCTTATCCTTGTCATGTTTTCAGCATTCAAAACCTGGGCACCGGAACGATAAGCAACGTTTCCAACGAAGGAGCCAGAATAGATTTCTCTGGCATAACCTTCACGGGGCATACATTTTTTGAATGTGATGGCGAAAGCATATACATCAACTTTAAAAACTCAGGCAGCAACCCCTCCTTCATTACAATTCCAGATCAGAATATATCGAACAACTGCTCTATCGAAACGGATGTTCCGCTTACTATCGTGCCTGCCGAGAGCCATAGCGGAGACCTAAACATCTACCCCTAATTTATCGCTGACATACAGGTTTTATTCTTTTACTTTGACTTAAAGTGCTTTTACTTAAAGACCATGCCCTGGGCAACCGAAAGCCCGGAACACCTACTCCTCTTTTTAAATCCTTGTAGCTGTTCATCCACACTCGATAATCTACAAAACACTACCAAACGAAGCCACACCGACCCAGGCTGCCTGTTCCGTCTGTCAATATAACTTTCTTTGGCATCCCTAAGGTCCGGGTGTCCGAAAGAGCACTTCCGGGTCAGCAAACCTCGACGTCTCCTAGCCGTGCAGGCCCGTTCAGCGCATCACCACGAAAACATATTCGGCTCAGTTAGGAGGTAGATTGGATCAAGCATCGAATTGACAAGTTGGACTGGCGCTCAACAATCAGCGCGACTGTGCGACGGTATTCCGAGGCCCGGCTTGGATATGTCAAGCAGAGCAAAGTCTACGGATTTACCGGGGCCCGGAAAGCTTGGGCGCAAAGAGATATACCCAATGACGTGGGCGATTTTACTTTCCCTCTAAAGGCGAACGCCCTCACCATCGAGGGGATGGTAAGGGCGAGGCTATCACTTAATAGGCTGAGTCACATATTTTATGTATGTCCCTCTGTCTGGCAGCCTTAAATCAAGTTTGGTATTGATACCCCCTTCTTTATCACCATACCCACGAAGGTCTATATCAATATTATTATAATTAAATTGAGTCACAACCATTCGACCGTCATCAAGGAACTCAAGCGGGCCTGAGAGATCCATCGTCAACGGATAACTATGCAGATTATGTCGGTTATCTACAGCAAAGAATCGCTGTTCAAGATAAGGAACATCAAGATACAAATCGACCGTTGCATCCAGAACAGGCCCCTCTTCGGTCTCTCTGATCCAAGCCGTAACTGGTTGATCACGCTTTCCATCAGGGCCTGGTGCGTACCGAATCCGTAGTAACTGCGGCCCACTATAGGAATAAACGAATTGGGAAGAGAAGAGATTTGTGTACGTAGTCAAACTGGTCGTAACGATCTGGCTTGGCCAAATTTTTACTTTTATCGCATCTCTTTGCTCGGAGTACTCATCAGTAACCTCAGCATTCAACGCGCCAGTCAAGTATACAAATTTTTTGTCGGGACAATTTACAGGAATAAAATAATTTCCTGCGAACGGATTGTCTGGATCAAAGGGAATCGCCTCCCGAACACCGCAGCCGATATTCCCATAGTTAACGCCCAATGGAAAACCGTCCGAGTCCGTTTCCTGAGAACCAGCGGTATTCCGGGAGAGCACCTTGGCGCTATTCGGAATCGGCTTTACGCCGTTCAGATCAATAGGAACGCCATTTAGCGGGCTCTCAGTTTGATCGGCGTAAGGATCCGGTTCTTCACCGGGTTCCTTTTCCTCCACTGCATATTCTCGTGGAACCGTATAAGAAATACTTGGAAAGAGAATCTCGCCTTGAACATCATGATTCGTATCGTGGAAGAAGTTCGCGTTTGTATCCGACGTGGGCGCATTAACTAAGTTCTGAAGAACACTATTGCTTTCTGCGCCTCCGCGGAAATAAATCACCATGTTTTTCCCGCCGCCGCGCTCGTCGACCGGATCAGTGCTTAAACGCGCGAAACCTGGATCCTTTTGCGGGTAAAGATCAATCGTTAGCTCCCCAAGTATCTGCGTTTGAAGAGGCAAGGCCGGCTGTTCATCGGAACAGATGGCGGTCGCCGGATCGCAGCTGCTGTCATGCATATCACCGTTGGAATGCAGTGTGTAGGCGTATAACGCTCCTTCCTGCCACTCCTCATCCGGATAAAAAGTGATCTGCCGGGGGTTAACTTTCAGCGAACCATTGATCTGCCCGCCAATAGGATTACCGTTCGCGTCGACTTCGTAAATTGTAAAAGTACTACCGAGCTGCACCGAATCCGCATCAACGTTCTTCGAGAAATTAACGATAATCGGCCGATTTTTAGGCAGGGCCATTACGGGCACTGAGTCACTGTCCTCGGTGCCGCCCTCAGGGTTATCAGGGTGCGTCCACTCGTAAACGCTGCCGAGACAAATACCCGCCATGTCGTTCGCCAGATCACGGGTCTGCGGGTCGGTCACACATGGGAAACCAGGATAGGTTGCGGTGACAACCGGGGGGCGAATCCGCATCTCCTCCGGATTTTCGCTCGGGTCAATCCCTCCGATGATCTGATCCACGACCAAGGGCAAGGCGAAGCTCTTCGAGATGCTCGCGGTTTCATTACCGTTGATATCCGTAATGCCGCTGTCAACAACCAGTTCATAATCGACCGGGTCGAGTTCATGGTCGAATTTAAGCGGCGACGCCGGATTCACTACGATGGCCGACCCCGAGACATTTACGGCCGTATCCACTTCCAAACCGTTTTCCAGAAGGTGCACTTTCCCGGCGACCGAAGCAGCGTTCAATGGCTCGTCAAAGTTAAGAATGATGGGGTCGCCCGGCTTAACCAGGCCAGTTTTAGCTTGCTCACCCACCAGGTCTTCCAGACTCCAACTCTGCAACGCCGGGGGAGTATCATCCCCCACGACCTGCGGCGCATTGTTTTGGTCTTTATAAGACTGCAACTGGAAGCTCAACATCCCGTAGCCGTATTCCTGCCCCAGAATGTTGGGCTCAACCACGCTTACCGCATCCAGGTTCAGCACGCCGGCTTCGGGGTCCACCTCGGCAAGGCCGACCAGCTCGATGTGCATCAGATCCTGAGTAAAGGCGCCGTTGGCGCGCGCTTCGCTGGTGGCGATGCCCACGTCCATCAGCAGGTGCACGATGCGCAGGGCGTCCGGGTTGTTCTCGGCGTAGGGGTTCGGCACCAGGTAGCCGCTGGCGTCGGACAGCACGGTCATGGTGACGTCGCCGGAGCCGAAGCCGGCCGGTACTTCGCCGCCGATCAGGATCGGGTTGATTTCCGCGCCGTTGAGGACGGTCCCCTTGGGCAAGCGAATCGGGGTGACGTCCGTGTAGGTGGTGACGTCCGCCAGTTCCGCGCGCACCACTTCAGCGCTCGCCTGGGTGATGTTGTCGTTCTCGCCCAGCAGCGTGCCGTTAACCGGCACTTCGTTCACCGGCTTGCCGGTGAGGCGGGAGGTGGTGCCCTGGGTGAGTTTCTGTACCAGGATCGCCGGTTCGCGGCCCGGGGAAGAGTCTTTCGGCGTGAACGTGTAACTCTCGGCACCGAAGGTCTCGCCGTAGGTGCTGGCCAGGTCCGCGGTGATGTCCAGGGTGTAGGTTTCGCCGGCGTTCAGGTATTCCGCGTCCGGGTCCACGGTCATGTAGGCGCCGTCGATCAGCAGCGTGGCGTCCACCGGGTCGCCGGCGCTGTCACGCAGCACCACGGTGTTGCCGTCACCGTAGCTGGCGGTGGCGCGATCGATGGGCTGGGTGAACTGGAAGCGGAAGCTGGAGAAATCCATCACCGGTTCCATGTCCGAGCCGTCCGGCATGCGCCGGCTGATTTCGAAGGCGTCGTCTTTCACCACCAGGTTTTTGGGGCCTTCGTGCAGCGGGCGGGTGGTGAAGGTGAGGGTCTGGTCCTTGGCGGTGCCTTTGCGCAGACGCAGGTCCTCGATCACCACGGTGTAGGTCTGGTTGGGCTTCAGGTCCTCGTCGGGCTGCAGCAGCACGTTGTTGGGCTCTTTGGCCACTGACTCCGGGGTGGTGTTGACCACGGTGCCGGTCTCGGCATCGCCCTCGTACAGGGTGATGGCATTACCCGCTTCGCCCAGGTTGACGGCGCTGGAGAAACGCAGTACCACCGGCGCGGCGGTGGAGATTTCGCCCTGGCCGTTATCGGGATAGGCGTAGAGCAGCGCTTGATTGTCGCCCTCGCCCGGGTTGCTGCCGAAATCGTCGACAGGTGAGTCGCCGCCGTCACCGCCGCAGGCGGTAAGCAGCATCGCGGTGCTCAACACCGCGACGGAGGACAGCAGCGTTCCTTTCCGCTTGATCATTCTTGTCTTCATGGTGCCCCCTTAAAACTGCATGCTGATGGAGCCGGCGAATACGTTAACGTCGCCTTTGGTTTCCACCACATCATCGTTGAGCGCGGTCGGCTGGCTGGATTTGATCTGGAATTCGCGCTGGTCCATCAGGTGGTACTGATAGCCGAAGTCCAGGCGCAGCGGATGCTTGAGGCCGTAGACGTGGTCGAAGGTCGCGCTCATGCCCAGGCCGATCACGGTGCGGTCGGCGTCCAGGTAGTTCACTTCCGGGTTCACGTCGTTGGCCAGCGGCGATTCCTCGAACGCCACGCCACCGGTGAGGGTGAAGGTGTCGTTCAGGTAGTACTCGGCGCCGATGCGCGGGATGACGATGTCGTCGAACTCAAGACCCAGGTTGTTCTTGACGGTGTCGTTGTTGAGCTCGTCTTCCAGCGCGGACCATTCCTGCATTTCCACCGCCAGACCCAGGCGCCATTTATCGCGCTTGAGCTGCATGCCCAGGGTATAGATGTTGGGCTGGTAGGAATCCACCGTGGCGATATCGATGAACAGACCGGGATCCGGGATGGTGCCGGGGATGATGGTGTTGGCGTTCACTTCCACGGAAGAGTCGGAGTAACCCTTGAAGGCGAACGCGGTTTCCAGACCGTCATACCAGCACTGCGCGTCCGGGCAGAAGGTCTCTTCCCAGTCGAAGTTCATGCTGATGACGGGCCGCAGTACCGGCTTGGCGGAGACGTTGAGCTCTTCGTACTCGGTGTCGCCGGCCAGGTTGGTCTGCGCCACCAGGGAGGCCTCGGATTTGAGGGTGACCTTGGTGCCGATGCCGACGTCCAGGCCGCGCCATACGTGGGTGCCCACGCCGATGCTCAGGAACAGCGGCTGGCGGCCGTAGTTGAAGTACTGGCCGTCCGGATCGGTACGGGAGCCGAAGGCGAGCAGCTCATCACCGAACTTCTCGGAGCCGATCATCACGCCCAGGTACATGGGCTGGCCCAGCTCGGTGAGGTCGCTGAGATCTGCCTTGAGGCCCAGCAGCACCTGTTGGGTGGGGTCGTCCTGCACCGTGTAGGTGCCGAACTGCTGGCTGTCGGCCTTGAGATTATGCTCGGCGTGCATCAGGCCGGCGGTCAGCTCGCTCTTGGTGCTGTGAGCCAGATAGGCCGGATTATAATACGCGGTGGAAACCTGGGTATTAAACATGGAAAGCGCTTGCGCGGACGCGATGTCCGTGGGCAGCAAGCCGTAAGTGGTGGCGGTGTTGCCCATATTCGCCAGGGAGATAGCAGGTGCCAGCAATAGGGCGCTGGCGCACAGCCCGGTCTTCAAATAAGGAAGCGGTCGCATGCGGATTTTCCCTCCGATTGTTTGTTGTTCTCTTTCGTTCGCGGGTGTTCGCCGCAAACAGTCGTTATTGGTTTTATGTCCCGAACTGTCCATGAACGGGTAAGGCACCGACGGGATGGTGCAACTGCTGAGGCTATAGATGCCCCACTGACGTCGGACACAAGAAAACGTGAAAACAGGTCTTTCAAAAAACGAAAGGATGGCGGAAAGCCTTTAATTACGGGCCTGACCAAACGGTCACATTTTATGGTGACAGACACTTTTTGCTTGTTTTCAGACCGCCGAAAGCGCCAACTTTATGAAAAAGTAAACAAAAAGATAAACAAAATGCCGAACCTTTATTTACTTCTTTTGTGCGGCAGGCCCACCCGTTGTGGCGGGCCTGAGGCGCTTATTCAGCGCCATCAGAACGCCACCATGTTTACAGGTGTTACCAGAGGAAACACCGGCCGCTTTCCGGCCACTTTTTTCGCGCCGCGCCAAACTTTTTTGTAACAGAGCGCCGGCGAAGACCGCTCTTTTTTCTTTGAAATGCCCGCGCCGCGCGGCTTCGCGGCGAAAGAAAAGACGCGCCCGGCCACCACGGCGAAAGCGTCGTAAAACGGTTGTCTTGTGTTATAGTTTTTTAAGAACTGTCCAAGGATCGGTAAGAACACACCTGAACGGGACGGGTGCTGGGCCCCCGGGGCGGGCTAATGCCCGGAGGGGATCAAAACCCTGAAGAAAAACAAAAGGTGGAAGGAACCGCTGTACCGTCTTGCGTAGCTCAATAACGCCTATGCCGGCCGTCTCGGTTCCTTAAAATAAGGATTCGACGATGAAACGGATAGCTGATCTCAGTGTGTTTGTGTCGGTCGTTAAGGCGGGGAGTCTTTCCGAAGCGTCCAATGATCTGGGTCTTTCCGTAGCGTCCATCAGTAAGTATATATCGCGCATCGAGCAGGAGCTCGGGGTGCGGGTGTTGGTGCGTAACGCGCGGGGACTCAGGCTCACCAGCGAGGGCCAGGCGCTGTATGTGCGGGTGGATACCCTGCTCAGCCAGCTCAACAAAGCGATTGCCTATGTCAGTGCCTGCCGGGACGTTCCCCGGGGCATGCTCAAGGTAAGTTCCACCATCGGTCTGGGGCGCAATCGTATTGCGCCGCTGGTATCGGAGTTTTCCAAGCTGTACCCCGACGTGACGGTGCAACTGTCGTTGGGCGACCGCTATGTGGACATGGTGCTGGACGACGTGGACGTGGCGATTTCCATCGGCGCGCCGGACGACGCCTCCCTGGTGGCCAAGCGGCTGATGAGCAACCCCTGCTGCGTGTGCGCCTCGCCGGCTTACCTGAAAGGCCGCAAGGCGCCCCGCCACCCCAAGGACCTGAAACGGCACGACTGCCTGATCCTGGATTGCCACGGTTCCTTCAAGGATCAGTGGCAGCTTGAGGACGAGTACGGCGGCCAGCACCACGTCAAAGTGTCCGGCAACCTGATCACCGATAACAGCGAAACACTGCGCGAGTGGGCGCTGAAAGGCTACGGCGTGGCGCTGAAAAGCCGCTGGGACATCGCCGAGCACCTGGACCGCGGCGAACTGGTACAGCTGATGCCGCGCTACCGGGCGCCGGACCTGGATTTCTATCTGGTGTACGCCGGACGGGACCTGCTGCCGGCGAAAACCCGCGCCTTCATTGCCTTCCTGGAAGAAAACGTGGAGCGCCTGAAGCAGCCGATTTCGGATTCCGCACAGGCGTGATTCAGGCGTAGGCCTCGAGCGGGCGTTCCAGACGCCGCACCCAGGGCAGCACCTGCGCACCCAGGCGCAGTTGCAGATCCTGGGGGTGGATGGACACGCGCAGGGTGCGTCCAGTGGCCAGGGCCGCCAGATAGTTGCCCCGGTTGAACAGGTTGAGGCTCCAGGCGCGCAGCGCGGTGTCCGCTTCGAAGCCCAGCAGCGGCATGGGGTGAAAGCGCTGGTCCCGGGCGTCGTAGAGGCCGCCCAGGGTTTCGTAGTAGCGGAACGGCAGCGCCGCCAGCCGGCGTTTGTTCACCGCCCCCAGCGCCCAGGCGGGCGGCACATAGAGCGGTCCGGGGGTGAGGCCGTGCTCCACGAACCAGCGGTGACAATCCTGAATCAGCGCAATGATGCGCTCTTCGTCCAGCGACAGATGCTCGGCCGCGTCCCGGGAAATGAACGTGCTGTGCAGACGGTGGTGAAGGCTTTTCGGGGTGTCGCAGCGGTGCCGCCAGCCGTGGCCGGCAAGCGGGTAGCCGCGCTCGCTAAGGTCGCGCAGCCAGTCCAGATCGGCGGCCCGCCAGTCCTTGCCGGGCACCACCAGCAGCGTCACCGCCGCCGGCGGCAGCCAGGCGAGCTGCTCGAGGATGTCCGTGACCCGCTCACGGGTCTCCGGCATCACATCGTGAATCGAGATCAAGCCGCTTAGCGCCATCTCAGAGCTCCGGGCGGGCGGTGCTCAAACGGCGCAACACGGCCAGGGTCGGCGACGGCCAGCGCTTGGGCAGCAGCGGCGCCTGGCGGGCGCAATGGCCGAGCACCTGCAGCCAGGTGTCCATGGCGCGCTGGTTCATGGTGAGGGCGGCGTGGCGGGCCTGCTCGGCTCGCTCACGGCGCTGCGCCGGGCTCTGCGCCTGCAGACGCGCCAGGGTGTCGCCGAGGCTCTCGCCCTCTTCCATGATCGCCAGCCCGCGGGCCAGCTCCGGCCATTGATTGATGCCGCAGGCCGGCGTGGTGATCACCAGCCGCTGGCGGGCCATGGCTTCCAGGGCCACGGTGCCGAACGCCTCCACCACCGACGGCAGCACCAGCACCTGGGCGGCGTCCAGCTGCTCCACCACCTGCGCCCGGCTGCACCAGCCCAGGAAGGTGAGATTGGGCAGTCGGCGGGCCTGCTCTTCCACTTTCTCCCGCAGCGGGCCGTCCCCGGCCACGATGAATCGGCAGTCCGGTCGCTGGGCGGCCAGCGCCAGGAAGCGTTCGATGTTTTTCTCCGCCGCCAAGCGGCCCACGTAGAGCACCGAATCCAGTTTCTCCGCCAGCGGCAGCGGCGGCCGCTCGACGAACTCCGGGCCCAGCGGTGTGCCCACCAGTTGCGGGTGCCGGGCGCCGGCGGCGCGGGCGTCGGCGATCAGGCTTTCACAGATGGTGGCCACCGCGCTGCTGCCCTGGAACAGGGTGCGGTTGACCCAGTTGAGCAGGCCGCCGGCCAGGCGCGCCAGACGCGGCCCCCAGTACAGCCGCACCAGGCTGTCGTAGTCGGTCTGGAAGGTCACGCACACCGGGATGCCCAGTTTGCGCGCCACCCAGAACGCGCCGAGGGAGAAAATCCCCGGTCCGGGAATCACGATCACATGGGGTTTCATCTCCCACACCAGGGCGGTGAGCTCGCGCATTTTCGGCAGGAACAGGCGCTGGGTGGGATCGCCGGGGATCGGCATGGACAGCCCCTGGCAGGGATGGGGATCCTCCAGGCTGGGGGACACCAGCTCCGCCCGGGCCACCACCCCGTCCAGGTGGGCGACCAGGTCCTGGAAGTAGGCGCCGACCCCATTGCGGCCTTTCATGGCGTCGACGACGAACAGTACGCGCAGGTCTTTTGTTTTCATGGTCGTCAGTATCCGCACCACGTGTGTCGTATTTATGACACCCCTACCCTAGCACGGTTCAGTCACCGGGTCGGGGGTAGCCGAAACGGTCGTAGACCCAGCCGAAGGTCGCCGCCAGACGGCCCGGGTCCACGCCCAGGTTCTCCAAGGAATAGCGGTGGCCGCTGCGGTAGCCGGCGGCGCGGCGGTCCTCGCCGTCCAGAAAGGCGCGGTACGCCGGCGACGGGGTCCAGCCGAAGGTCCGGTAAAATCCGCTTACACTCTCGCCGGGGGCGGCGGCCAGGGTTTCCATCACCGACAGGGCGCCGCGTCCCTCCGGCAGGCCGTCGAGCTGTTCCAGCAAGTGCCGGTAGTAGTAATCGAGCATGGCGAGGAAGCCTTCGCGCCAGTAGTCGGCGGTGTCGCGGCCGTCGAACAGCTTGCCGCCGATCACGATGGAGTTGATCTGCGAGGGCACCGCGGCGGTGGGGTTGCGCAGGCAGCCGATAAAGCGGGCGTCGGGGAAGGCGTCCGCCAGGGTGGCCATGAACGGCGTGAACGACGGGTTCTTGGACAGGAAAGTACGGTGCTCGCCGTGGAAGTACAGGTGGCGCTGCACGAAGCGCCGGTAGGCGGCCATCAGCCGCCGTTTCTCCGCCGCCGGCAGATCCCGGTCCGCGTAGGTGAGGCGCCACAGCGCCGGGTCCGGCACCGCCAGGACCAGCAGGAAGCAGCCCAGCACCGGCAGCAGCGCCAGATAGTCCTCCTCCGGGTCGCGCAGGCCGGTCTGATGGACATCGTCCAGCCCGCCCAGCACCCACCGTTCCAGCCGGAAGAACAGCCGGCTCAGCGGCGCGCCGACCAGGGCGTCCAGCCGCCCCACCCCGCGCCAAAAAAAGCGCTGGGTGATGGACGGCGCGAAGATCAGCTCCCACAGGGCGGTGGTGGTGAAGCGCTCGCGGTCGCCGGCCAGCAGCCGGTGCAGAAAGGTGGTGCCGCTGCGCGGCACACCGACCACGAACAACGGCTCGCGCACGCGCACCCGGCGGAAGTCGGGAAACAGCAGGTAATCGAGCAGCAGCCCGGCGCCGTTGATCGCCTGCAGCAGCGCGAACAGCGGCCAGAACAGCGCCATCACCAGCCAGCGGCGCGGCGACACCCCCTTCAGCGTGCCGCCGTAATCCGGACACCAGGAGCGCACGAACAACCGCCCGTAGGCTTTTAACAAAGCACCCATAGCTTTCTACTTCCGTCGAAGACGCGCCGACACTAGCAGCAAAAAGATGACAGAACTATGTCGTGGGAGCGGGCCTAGCCCGCGAAAGGGAGCGAAGCTCCCGGCAGGATCCCAGAGTCCTTTCTAACGGCAGCACAAACAACGTCTCTGGAATCCTGCCGGCAAGCGAAGCTTGCCTTTCGCGGGCAGGGCCCGCTCCCACCAGACAAGTCCCCCAAGCCTTGCAACACAGCCGTCACACCAAGGACACAAAATCGCGCCTGCATCCTGTATCCTGCACGCTGAATCGCGGCCGGGGCCGCCACGACAACCTGATTCATTTGAGGCGTGATGAGTACCTTCCCCACCATTGTCGGCCACCGCGGCGCCCGCGGCGAGGCCCCGGAAAACACCGCGGCGGGCTTCCAGGTCGCCATGGAGGCGGGCGTCACCGAAATCGAGCTGGACGTGCGGCTGTCCCGGGACGGCCATCTGATCGTGGTGCACGACGCCAACGTCACCCGCACCACCGGCGAGCGGGGCAAGGCGCACCACTACACCCTTTCGCAACTGGAAGTGCTGGACGCGCGCCGCAACACCCCCGGCTGGCACAGCCCCCTGGGCATCCCCTCACTGCGGGAAGTGGTGGATCTGTGCGGGCCGTCGATGCGCTTTCAGTTCGAAGTGAAAGGCGCGGACCGGGTGATCCTGCACCGCCTCGCCCACCAGCTGGTGGACTTCATCAACCAGCGACAAATGAATGACCGGGTGGTGGTCACCTCCAGCCACACCGGCTTTCTGCGCATGCTCGGCACCATGACCGCCCACATCGAGCGCGGCTATGTGGCGGAGTACCGCTACCAGCAACCCACCCGGCGGGCGGTGGCGCTGGGCTGCACCTGGCTGATGCCGCGCCACACCCTGGTGACGCCGGCGCTGATGCGCCGGGCGCGGCGCCGCAACCTGAAAGTGTCCACCTGGACGGTGAACGATCTGACCCGGGCGGAGCGCATGGTGGAGCTGGGCGTGGACGGCATCATCACCGATTTCCCCACCAGTTTTATCGCCCATTTTCAGCGGCGCGCGGCGCGGAAGGGCTGAGACAGGTCTCTGGGATCCTGCCGGCCGGCGTCGCCGGCCTTTCGCGGGCAGGGCCCGCTCCCACAGGGCGCTCGCGCACAAAGCTTTTTGCGTGCTTCAATCCTCGAAAAAGGCGCGGATTTCATCTTCGCGCGCCTTGGCGTCCTGGTACCCCAGTGACATCAATCGGCCGGTGAAGCCGGGCTCGAACAGCAGATAACTGACCGCGCTGGCGCCGGGCGAGCGGGTGGCGCCGGAGCCGCTCAGGAAGAAGCGCAGCGTGCGCGGCAGCTCCTTGATGTGCTCGGCGGCGATCTCGTCGATGGGCTGGGAGGGGTAGATCTTGAGCACGTCCACCTGGCGCAGCTGGATGCCGTGCTGGCTGCGGGCCCGTTTGCCGAGCGCCTCCACGGTGCGGTTGATCCGCTCCAGCCGCTCCACGTCCCCTTCCAGGGTGTCCACGAACACACTGTTGAGCACATGGCCGAGCACCTGGGCCAGCGACGGGTAGCCGCTGAGCTGGCGCTGGTGGTCGGCGCTGACGTTACCGGACACGCCGATCACCAGCAGCTTGTCGGCGCCCAGGTGCAGCGCCGGGCTCACCGGGGCGAGCTGGCGCACCGCGCCGTCGCCGTAGTAGCTGCCGTCCACTTTCTCGGCGGGAAACAGAAGCGGGATCGCCGCCGACGCCAGCAGATGCTGCACGCCGATGTCCGAGCGCCGGCCCAGCCGGCGGGCGCGGGTCCACTCGTCCACGCCCTCAGCCCCCTGGAAAAACGCCACTGATTCGCCGGTGGCGTAGCTGGAGGCGGTGATCGACAGCGCCCGAAGATGCCCCTGGCGGATGCTCTCCTCGATGCGCTGGAAGTTGATCACCAGCCGCAGCAGCCGCTTCAGCGGCGTGCTGTCGAGCAAGGCGCTGCGGGTCACCGCCCGGCCGCCGGCGGCGGAGCTGATCAGCCAGCGCAGCAGGCTGCGCAGAAAGGCGAAGATATCGGTGCGGTAGACCTGCTCGGCGGTCATGTTGGCCCACACCCGCTCCAGGCCGCGCACCGCCAGCCGGTAGTCGTGGGCGCCGGCGGCCAGGGCGGCGGCGTTGATGCCGCCGGCGGAGGTGCCGCAGATAATCGGAAACGGGTTGCTGCTGTGGGCCGGCAGCATATCGGCGATGGCGCTCAGCACGCCGACCTGATAGGCGGCGCGGGCGCCGCCGCCGGACAAAATCAGCCCTCGGTTGGGGGCGGACGCTTGGGGCATGGTGTGATCTCCTTATCGCGCCAGTATGCCGTTTGACGGCCCCCGGCGTCATCCGTCGGGAAGCGCTGGCTTCACCGCCCCACTCCGCTTTATGCTGCCCCGGTCTGTTTCCGGATTACGCCATGACCGCCGCTTTTTCGTTTCGCCCCGCCCGCCCCGAAGACCTGGATGCCCTTGTTGACCTGGAGCAGCGTTGCTTCGACGGCGACCGGCTGTCACGCCGCAGCTTCCGCCATTGGATCCGCCAGGCCCATTCCGGGCTGATCGTGGCCCATGGCCTGAGCGACGAAGCAGGCGCCGAGGGCGCCCTGGCCGGCTACGCACTGGTGATTCTGCAGCGCGGCACGCGCATGGCGCGTCTCTATTCCATCGCCGCCGACCCGGCCTGTCGCGGCAAGGGGCTTGGCGAGCAGTTGATGAACGCCGCCGAGCGCTACGCCCACCGGGAAAAACGCCTCTATCTGCGCCTGGAAGTGCGCCGGGACAACCCGGCGGCGATCCGCCTTTACGAGCGTCTGGGCTACAAGTTGTTCGCGGAAACCCCGGATTACTACGAGGACCACCAGGACGCCCTGCGCTTCCAGAAGCGGCTGCACTACAAGCCGGAGAACCCGGCGCGGCTGGATATTCCCTGGGTGCGCCAGACCACCGAATTCACCTGCGGGCCCGCCTGCCTGCTGATGGCCCGCCACGCCCTGGACGGCCACGCCCCGGCGGACACCGACGAGCTGCTGATCTGGCGGGAAGCCACCACCATCTTCATGACCGCCGGCCATGGCGGCTGCCACCCGCTGGGCCTGGCGCTGGCCGCCCGCCGCCGGGGGCTGAGCGCCACTGTCTACTGCAACCAGAGCGGGCCGTTGTTTCTGGATTCGGTGCGCGATGAGAACAAGAAGCGGGTGATCGAAACCGTACACCGGCATTTCGAGGACGAGGCCCGGCAGCAGGCGGTGCCGGTGCACTACCAGGAGCTCACCGCCGAGCGGCTGGACCAGGCGTTACAGGACGGCGAAGTGGCCATCGTGCTGATCAGCACCTGGCGGCTGGACGGGCGCAAGGCGCCCCACTGGGTGGTGGTGAGCGGCGCCGACCGGGAGTGCTTCTACATTCACGACCCGGACCCAGCGGACGATCAGGTGCCGCTGGACTGCCAGCATGTGCCGATCAGCCGGGATCGCTTCGAGCAGATGACGCGGTATGGGCAGTCGAGGTTGCGGACCGCGGTGATCGTGGGGCGGGGGTAATCCCAGAGAGCGAGATCAGGTCTTAAGGACGTCCTTGCCGAGTTCGCCGGCGCGCTTGGCGTTCACTTCGCGGCTGTTTTCGTCGCAGGCGTCCTGGTCGCCGCCGCAGATTTCACAGCCCTGCTTCATGCCCAGGGTGGCGAGGCCGCCGCAGGAGCCTTTCACCGGTTTGTTGGCGAGAATCGAGCCGATCGCCATGCCGGTGAACAGCAACCCGAAAACAACAATACTGGCTATCACGGTTGCGAGCATTTCAGTTTCCTCCTTCACGGCTCTCGAGGAGCGCCTCGAAAGCCGGGGTCATCACTTCTTCGACCCCGTCATCAGTTCGGACAATAAACAGCACCGCCAGTTCACGCTCTTCGGCGAACGCCAGGCCCTTCTCCGGGCCGAGCACGGTGAGCGCGGTGGCGAGCCCGTCCGCGGTGGCACAACTGGAGTGTAACACGGTCACCGAGCCCAGTTTATGCTCCACCGGCCGGCCGGTGCGCGGGTCCAGGGTGTGGGAATAGAGCTTGCCGTCTTTCTCGAAGAAATTGCGGTAGTCACCGCTGGAGGCGATGGCCAGGTCGCGCAGCGGCACCACCTTCTCCACTTCGCGCACACCGGGGATCGGCCGTTCCACCGCCACCCGCCAGGGCAGGCCCTGGGGCTTGGTGCCGGAAGCGCGCAGTTCGCCGCCGATCTCCACCAGATAATTGCTGATACCCGCTTTTTCAAGCAGATGCGCCAGCTTATCCACGGCGAAACCTTTGGCGATGGAGGACAGATCAAGATAGACACCGCCCGGCTGCGTCAGGGTGCGGTCGTCCAGCTTCAGCTTGTGCCAGCCGACCCGCCGGCGGGCCGCCTCGATGTCTTCCGCCGCCGGCGGCTCGAAGCGTTCCGGGTCCGGTCCGAAGCCCCACAGGTTAACCAGCGGCCCCACGGTCACGTCGTAGGCGCCGTCGGTGGCCTCGGCCAGGCCCAGGGCCTCGTCCAGCACCATGGCGAAATCCGACGGCAGCACCAGGCTGCCGCCCGCCTCCAGGCCGTTGAACCGGCTGATCGCCGAATCCGGCAGGTAGGTGCTCATTTCCTGGTTGATGTCCTCCAGGGAGGACTCAATCGCGCTCTTGAGCGCCGGCACGCCGTTCTCCGGGGTTCCCGTGAACTTCACCGACCAGCTGGTGCCCATGGTCGGGCCGGACAGCTGGGAAAGGCGGTCGGTGGTGTCGTCGCAGGCGGTGAGGAGTGCGAACGCCACCAGCAGTAAGGAAAAACGAAGGAGCGGGTTTCGCATCGGCCTGCCTACGACTAGGTTGAAAGCGGCTTGCAGAAATTGTGGGAGCGGGCCTTGCCCGCGAAAGGGAGCGAAGCTCCCGGCAGGATCCCAGAGCCCTTTCTAACGGCAGCACAAACAACGTCTCTGGAATCCTGCCGGCAAGCGGAGCTTGCCTTTCGCGGGCTGGGCCCGCTCGCACAAAGAAGGCTCACCCGCCGAAATCATCCAGCATGATGTTTTCGGGTTCGACGCCCAGGTCCTCGAGCATCTTGATCACCGAGGCGTTCATCATCGGCGGGCCGCACATGTAGTACTCGCAGTCCTCCGGCGCCGGATGGTCCTTGAGGTACATGTCGTAGACCACGTTGTGGATGAAGCCGGTGGGGCCTTCCCAATTGTCCTCGGGCAGTGGATCGGACAGCGCCAGGTGCCACTCGAAGTTATCGTTCTCTTCGGCCAGCTTGTCGTACTCTTCCGAGTAAAAGGTCTCGCGGATCGAGCGGGCGCCGTACCAGAAGCTGATCTTACGCTTGGAGTTGAGGCGCTTGAGCTGGTCGAAGATGTGGCTGCGCATGGGCGCCATGCCGGCGCCACCGCCGATGAACACCATCTCCGCGTCAGTGTCCTTGGCGAAGAACTCGCCGAAGGGCCCGAACACGGTGATCTTGTCGCCGGGCTTCAGGCTGAACACGTAGGAGCTCATCAGGCCGGGCTGAATGCCCTGGGAGCCCGGGGGCGGCGTGGCGATACGGATGTTGAACTTGAGGATGCCCTTCTCTTCCGGGTAGTTGGCCATGGAGTAGGCGCGTACCACGGTCTCGTCGCTTTTCGCCGTGAGATCGAAGAAGTTGAAGCGCTCCCAGTCACCGCGGAATTCCTCTTCGATGTCGAAGTCGGAAAACTTGATGTCGTAGGGCGGCGATTCCAGCTGCACGTAACCGCCGGCGCGGAAATCCACGTTCTCGCCTTCCGGCAGCTTCAGGGTCAGTTCCTTGATGAAGGTGGCCACGTTGGGGTTGGACACCACCTCGCATTCCCACTTCTTCACGCCGAAGAATTCCTCCGGCACCTTGATCTTCATGTCCTGCTTGACCGCCACCTGGCAGCTCAGGCGCCAGCCGTCGCGGATCTGGCCTTTGGTGAAATGGCCTTCCTCGGTGGGCAGGATGTCACCGCCGCCTTCCAGCACCTGGCAACGGCACTGCGCGCAGGTACCGCCGCCGCCACAGGCGGAGGACAGGAAGATACCCTGGTCGGCCAGGGTGCCGAGCAGCTTGCCGCCGGCCGGGGCGTCGATGGCCTTTTCGGCATCGTTGTTGATGTCGATGTGCACATTGCCGCTGACCACCAGCCGGGAGCGGGCCACCAGAATCACCGCCACCAGTGCCAGCACGATGGTGGTGAACATGACCACGCCGAGAATAATTTCAAAACTCATGATGCTGTTTCCCCTTTACAACTGCACGCCGGAGAAGGACATGAACCCGAGCGACATCAGCCCCACGGTAATGAAGGTGATGCCCAGCCCCTTGAGGCCGTCGGGCACATCGCTGTACTTCAGTTTCTCACGGATACCGGCCAGCAGCGTGATGGCCAGGGCCCAGCCGGTGCCGGCGCCGATGCCGTAAACCAGGGACTCGCCCAGGTTGTAGTCACGCTCCACCATGAACAGGGACGCGCCGAGAATCGCGCAGTTCACCGTGATCAGCGGCAGGAACACGCCCAGCGCGTTGTAGAGGCTGGGCACGTATTTATCCAGCGTCATCTCGAGAATCTGGATCAGCGCGGCGATCACCCCGATGTAGCTGAGCAGCCCCAGGAAGCGCAGGTCCAGATTGGCCAGCGCCTCGATGCCGGTCCAGGCCAATGCGCCTTCGCCGAGCAGGTAGTTCAGGATCAGGTTGTTCACCGGCACGGTGATGGTGAGGGTCACCACCACGGCGACACCCAGACCAATGGCCGTGGAGATTTTCTTGGACACGGCGATAAAGGTGCACATGCCAAGGAAGAAAGCCAGCGCCATGTTCTCAACGAAAACGGCGCGTACGAACAGGCTCAGATAATGTTCAAACATGCTTCAAATCCTCCAGGCCGTCGCTTAGAACGCGTCGCTGACACGGGTGTGCGGCTTCATCTTGAAGTCGTCCTCTTCCACCTGCTCCGGCTTCCAGGCGCGCACCGCCCAGATAAAGAAGCCGATCAGGAAGAAGGCGCTGGGCGGCAACAACAGCAGGCCGTTGGTCTGGTACCAGCCGCCGTCGGCGACCGAGGGCAGCACCTGCACGCCGAACAGGCTGCCGGCGCCGAACAGCTCACGGATAAAGCCCAGCACCAGCAGCAGCACGGAATAGCCCAGGCCGTTACCGATGCCGTCCATGAACGACGGCAGCGGCTTGTTCTGCATGGCGAACGCTTCGGCGCGGCCCATCACGATACAGTTGGTGATGATCAGGCCGACGAACACCGACAGCTGCTTGGAGATGCTGTACGCGTAGGCTTTCAGGAACTGATCCACGACGATGACCAGCGAGGCGATGATGGTCATCTGCACGATGATCCGGATGCTCGAGGGAATGCTGTTGCGGATCGTGCTGACGAAAAAGTTGGAGAACGCCACCACCAGGGTCAGAGCGATACACATGGTGACCGTGGTGCTGAGGTTACTGGTGACCGCCAGCGCGGAGCAGATACCCAGGATCTGCAGCGCGATGGGGTTATTGTCGAAAATGGGACCGAATAACAGGTCCTTGGTTTTCTCCGCCATTACGCTTCTCCTCCGCTTTGGTTCCGCATGCGCTCAAGATAAGGACCGAAGCCCTTCTCGCCGACCCAGAACCGCACCAGGTTGCTGACGCCCTTACTGGTCAGGGTGGCGCCGGCCAGGCCGTCGACTTTGTTTTCCGCGTTGGGGGTGCCGCTGTCCACGGAGCCCTTGACCACTTCGATGGCGATGTCGCCGTCTTCGTCGTAGAGCTTCTTGCCTTCCCAGAGTGCTTTCCACTTCGGGTTGTCCACTTCGCCGCCCAGGCCCGGGGTTTCCCCGTGCTGGTAGAAGCCCAGACCGGCGATGGTCTTGCCGTCGGCTTCCAGGGCCATGAACCCGTACAGGGTGGACCACAGGCCGTAGCCGCGCACCGGCAGGATAATGCGGCTCAGCTCGCCGTTATCCTTGCGCGCCAGGAACACCTCGGCCACGTCCGCCTGGGACTTGATGCCGGCGATGTCTTCCTCGCCGCTGAGGCGCTCGCTGCGCTCGGGATCCTTGGCCGCCTTGAGCTGGTCGTAGGAGTCCGGTTTTTCCACGTACTCGCCGGTTTCCAGATCAATGAACTTGCGCTCGATGGTGTTGAACGCCTTTTCCACGTCCATGCCCGGCTGGTACAGATCCGCGGCCTGCAGAATGTTCACGCGCCGGTCCAGCGTCTGGTTCTTCTGCTGCACCGGGCGCAGGCTCACGGCGGCGGTGGAAACCACCACCGCGCACACCAGACACACCAGGAACGCGACCAGCAGAGTCTTGCCTACGCTTTCGTTCTTTCCAGCCATTACGCCACTCCCCCGGTCCGACGCAGGCGACGACGGATGTTCGCCTGGGTAACAAAGTAGTCAATCAAGGGCGCGCACAGGTTGCCGAACAGAATCGCCAGCATGATGCCCTCCGGGAATGCCGGGTTGATCACCCGGATCAGCACCGTCATAACACCGATCAGCGCGCCGAAGATCAGCTTGCCGGTGTTGGTCATCGCCGCGGACACCGGGTCGGTGGCCATGAACACCAGGCCGAACGCCAGGCCGCCCACGGTCAGGTGCCAGTACCAGGGCATCGCGAACATCGGGTTGCTGTCGCTGCCGACGCCGTTGAACACCGCGCTCATCGCCACCATGCCCAGCAGCACGCCCAGCATGATGCGCCAGGAGGCGATCTTGGTGAACAGCAGGAAGATCGCGCCCAGGCCGATGGCGATCACCGAGGTCTCGCCGATACAACCCTGGATACCGCCCAGGAAGGTGTCCATCCAGGCCAGGCTCTGGGTGGCGCCGTTGGCGCCGGCGGCCAGGGCGTTCTCGCCCAGGCCGGCGGCGAAGTTCAGGTCGCCGCTGGCGGCCAGGGACAACGGCGTCGCGCCGGAGAAGTTGTCCACCGCGGTCCAGATCGCGTCACCGGACATCTGTGCCGGGTAGGCGAAGTACAGGAAGGCACGGCCCACCAGCGCCGGGTTGAGGAAGTTCTTGCCGGTGCCGCCGAACACTTCCTTGCCGATCACCACGCCGAAGGAGACGCCCAGCACCACCTGCCAGAGCGGGATCGCCGGCGGCAGGATCAGGGTGAACAGGATACCGGTGACGAAGAAGCCCTCGTTCACCTCATGGCCGCGCTTCCACGCGAACAGGGCTTCCCAGACGAAGCCGGTGAGGTAGACGGTGGCCAGAATCGGCACGTAGTAGACCAGGCCGTGCAGCATGTTGGCCCAGAAGCTCTGGTAGTCGAAGCCCGCCAGCATGGCCACCAGGTCGGCGCGCCAACCGGGAATGGCGTCGTAACCGAACTCGGTGATCTGCAGGTTGGCCTGATAACCGGTGTTGTAGAGGCCGAACAGGATCGCCGGGAAGGTGGCGAACCAGACCGTCATCATGATCCGCTTCAGATCGATGCCGTCGCGCACGTGGGCCGCGGACCGGGTCACCGAATCCGGGCTGTACAGCATGGTGTCGAACATCTCGAAGAAGACGTAGTACTTCTCGAGCTTGCCGCCCTCGTGGAAATGAGGCGCGATTTTGTCGTCGATGTAGTTTCTCAGGCCCATCTCAGCTCTCCACCTCGATCGTGGTCAGGTTGTCGCGCAGAATCGGCCCGTACTCGTACTTGCCGGGGCACACGTAGGTGCACAGCGCCAGGTCCTCTTCCACCACTTCCAGCGCGCCCAGCGCGATGGCGGAATCGGTGTCGCCGACGATCAGCGAGCGCAACAGTTGAGTGGGCAGAATGTCCAGCGGCATCACCTGCTCGTAGGCACCGATCGGCACCATGGCGCGCTCACTGCCGTTGGTGGTGGTGGTCAGATTGAAGCGCTTGCCGGGCATCAGCTTGGACAGATAAATGTTCATCACCGAGAAGCGGTTGGGCCCCGGTGAGATATAGCCCAGCAACTGCCGCTCGCGGCCTTCGCGCAGCACCGTCACCTGGTTGCTGAAACGGCTCAGGAACATCAGCGGGCCGCGGGCGTGATGGCCGTTGAACACGGAGCCGCCCACGATGCGATTGTCGCCGTCCTTGAGTTCACCGCGCGTGAAGTCTTCCATGCCGGCACCCACGCGGGTGCGCATCAGACGCGGCGTTTTTACCTGGGGACCGGTCAGCGCCACTACCCGGTCGGTGCTGATCTTGCCTTCGGTGAACAACTTGCCGATGGCGATCACTTCCTGATAGCCCACCGTCCAGACGGTCTTGGCGAGGCTGACAGGGTCAAGATAATGCACATGGGTGCCGGCGTTGCCCGCCGGGTGCTTGCCGGTGAAGGTTTCTTCACGGATCTGGCCTTCGGCGAAGGCCGGCAGATCACCGCCCGGCGCGCGGCACACCCAGACCGGGCCGTCGGTGAGGCGGCCCAGCACGGCGAGACCGTGGCGGAAGCTGCTCTCGTTGGCCTTGATCACCACCGCCGGGTCCTGCGCCAGGGGGTTGGTGTCCATGGCGGTGACGAAAATCGAGTTGGGGGTGGTGCCGGGCGCCGGCACCTTGCCGAACGGGCGGGTGCGCAGCAGCGTCCACTCGCCGGAATCGATCAGCTGGCGCTGTACCGCCTCGCGGTCCAGGGAAGCCAGGGCGGCGGCGTCATGGGCGTCGAACTCGACCTCGTCTTCCTGGTCGGCCACCTCGATCACCACGGACTGCAGCACGCGCTTATGGCCGCGGTTGATCGCCACCACCTTGCCGGCGGCGGGGGCGGTGTATTTCACGCCATCGGTCTTTTTATCCGTGAAGAGCAGCTGGCCCTTCTTGACCATGTCGCCTTCGCGGACCTCCATGGTCGGCTTCATCCCCATGTAGTCGCCGCCGAGCACGGCGACAGAACGGACCTGATGACCCTCCTCAATCGCCTGGCGTGGCGCGCCAGCGATGGGCAGGTCAAGCCCCTTCTTGATTTTGATCATAGTGTCTCGCCCACGTTGCGTGTTCTGAAGTCAAGCGGTGCTTTCCCCGGATGGCCGCGATGGAGGCGGAGATGGGAAGGCGGCGCCATTATAATGACCGAGTGGTTCGGATGCCAGGACTGACCGTGTGGGATTACCCCCCTGGAGCCGCGTGTCCCGGTCGAAAAAAAGCCCGCAAAAGCGGGCTTTTTCAGATTCTACGGCTCAATCCTTGGGGTAAATCGGGTATTCAACCCCGGACAGTTGCTGCAGAAGCCGCACCACCTGGCAGCTGTAGCCGAACTCATTGTCGTACCAGACGTAAAGCACGCAGTGGCGGCCGTTGACGATGGTGGCCTCGGCGTCCACCACCGACGCGTGCCGGGAGCCCACGAAGTCCGTGGACACCGCGTCCGGGCTGCGGATGAAGTCCAACTGACGCTGCAGCGGCGAGTGCAGGCTCACCCAGCGCAGGTAGTCGTTGAGCTCCTCAAGGGTGGTTTCCTGCTCCAGGGTCAGGTTGAGAATCGCCATGGAGACGTCCGGGGTCGGCACCCGGATGGAGTTGCCGCTGAGCTTGCCGCCCAGCTCCGGCAGCGCCTTGGCGGCGGCCGTGGCGGCCCCGGTCTCGGTCAGCACCATGTTCAGCGGCGCGGCCCGGCCCCGGCGCGGACCCTTGTGGAAGTTGTCCAGCAGGTTCTGGTCGTTGGTGTAGGAGTGCACCGTCTCCACGTGGCCGTACTCAATGCCGAACTTGTCGCTGAGCGCCTTGAGCGGCGGCACGATGGCGTTGGTGGTGCAGCTCGCCAGGGAAAGAATGGTGTCGCCGTCCTCCACCATGCCGTGGTTGACGCCGGGCACGATGTTCTTGATGTCGCCCTTGCCGGGCGCGGTGAGGATCGCCTTGCTGATGCCCGGGCACTTCAGGTGCTGGCCGAGACCCTCGCGGTCGCGCCATTTGCCGGTGTTGTCCACCAGCAGCGCGTCCTGGATGCCGTACTGGGTGTAGTCGATGGCCGACGGATCATTGGCGTAAATGATCTTGATGTAGTTGCCGTTGGCGATGATCGCGTTGTCTTCCTCGTCCACGGCGATGGTGCCGGCGAACGGGCCGTGCACGGAATCGCGGCGCAGCAGGCTGGCGCGCTTTTGCAGGTCGCCCTTGCCGGTCTCGCGGACCACCACGGCCTTCAGGCGCAGGCCGTCGCCGGAGCCGGTCTTCTCGATCAGCAGGCGGGCCAGCAGGCGGCCGATACGGCCGAAACCGTACAGCACCACGTCGGTCTGGCCCGGCAGGTCCACCTTATCGTTGACCGCCTCGCCCAGCTCCTCGCGGACGTAGTCCTCGACGGACAGGCCACGGCTGTCCTTCTTGTACTCCACCGCCAGCTTGCCGATGTCCAGGCGGCAGGGGCCCAGATCCAGCTTGGTCACTTCCTGCAGGATCGGGAAGGAATCGACCACGGAAAGACCGCTCTCGAACAGCTCGGAGTCCTCGATCTGCTTGACGAAGCGATGGGTCTTGAGGATCTGGATCACGGAATTGTTGACCAGGGACCGGCTGTACACGGTGGTGGTCACGTTCTTCTCGCGGTAGAGACGGCCGATCATGGGGATCATGGCCTCTGCGATTTCTTCGCGGTTTTTCCAGCGTCCGAAGTGGTCTTCCAGTTTGTTCACGGCTGCGCCCCTCATCGGTTTGGGTTGGCGGTCATGGGGGCGCGCATGATAGCGCCAAACCCGCGCATCTTCCAGGGTACTTACACCGGGTCTTCGCCCGGCCGCAGCCGCATCAGCCCTTCCTGGGCCACCGAGGCCACCAGAGTGCCGTCGCGGCGGTAGATGGCTCCGAAGGTCAGCCCCCGCGCGCCGGCGGCGCCGGGGCTCTCGCAGTGATAGAGCAGCCAGTCGTCCACGCGCAGGTCGTCATAGAACCACATGGCGTGGTCCAGGCTGGCGCACTGCACATTGCTCTGCCAGAAGGTCATGCCGTGGGGCTGCATGGCGGTGCCCATGAAACCGAAATCCGAACAATAAGTCAGCAACGCCTTGTGGGTCATGCGGTCCGCCTCGATCGGGTCCGGCACCCGGAACCAGAACTGCTTGAGCGGCTCGCGGGACTCCGGGGCGAACACGTCGCGCGGCGTCACCGGGCGGAATTCCACCGGCCGCTCGCGCAGAAAGGCGGCGCGGAACTGCTCGGGAATGCGGTCCGCCACCCGCAGGCGGGCGCTCTCGTCGCTCTCCAGATCCTCCGGCGCCGGCACGTCCGGCATCGGCGTCTGGTGGCGGCTGCCCTCCTCTTCCACCTGGAAAGACGTGGACAGACTAAAAATAGGACGGCCGTGCTGAATCGCGTTGACCCGGCGGGTGGTGAAGCTCTTGCCGTCGCGGATCCGGTCCACGTCGTAGACCACCGGCTGGCGGATATCGCCGGGCCGCAGGAAATAGGCGTGCAGGGAGTGCACCGGGCGGTCCTCCGGCACCGTCATCGAGGCCGCCAGCAACGCCTGCCCGGCCACCAGGCCGCCGAAGATACTGCTCTGCCCGTTGGCCTCGCTGAGCCCCCGGAACAGGTTGTCCTCCAGCGGCTCCAGGCGGAACCGCTGCATCAATTCACTGACTGATTCCCTCATGCTCTTCTTCCCCAGCGCATAAATAAAAACGGCAACAATATTACCACACCCGCACGAGGAAGCGGCCGCGCTATCGCGGCCGCCTGCGGTTCCGGGAGGCTCACTCCTTGCGCAGAAAGCGCAGAAGATCCTGGTTCAAACGCGCCTTGTGAGTGTCGGCAAGGCCGTGGGGCGCCCCTTCGTAAATAATCAGTTCAGCGTCCTTGATCAGCGCCGCGGAGGCCTTGCCGGCGGCGTCGATCGGCACGATTTGATCATCATCGCCATGGATCACCAGCGTCGGCACGTCGAATTTGGCCAGGTCTTCGCGGAAGTCCGTCGCCGAGAAGGCGGCGATGGAATCATAGGTGTTCTTGGCCCCGGCCAGCATGCCCTGCCGCCAGAACGATTGAATCAGACCCTGGGACGGCTCGACACCCGGGCGATTGAAGCCGAAAAACGGCCCGGAGGCGATATCGAGATAGAGTTGCGAGCGGTTCTCCAGCGAGGCCTCACGCAATCCGTCGAACACCTCGATCGGCAGCCCGCCGGGGTTGTCCTCGGTCTTTAGCATCAGCGGCGGTACGGCGCTCACCAGGGCCGCTTTCTTGACCTGGCCGGTTCCGTGGCGGCCGATATAGCGGGCCACCTCGCCACCGCCGGTAGAGAACCCCACCAAGGTAACGTCCTTGAGCTCCAGGGCGTTAATCACTTCGGCAAGGTCGTCAGCGTAGTGGTCCATATCATTGCCGGACCAGGGCTGTCTGGAACGGCCGTGGCCACGACGATCATGGGCAACCGTGCGGTAGCCGTTTTCGGACAGGAACTGCATCTGCGATTCCCAGCTGTCCGAGCTCAGCGGCCAGCCGTGGCTGAACACCACCACCTCACCGTCTTTCGGACCCCAGTCCTTGTAGTAAAGCTCGACGCCGTCGCCGGTGGTGAGGGTGCTTTCGGTACGCTCGCTCGCGGGTGCCGCGGCCAGTTCCGATGCGATGGGCAGCAACGCGGTCAACAGGGCGGCGCCAATGGTGCGGTTGGAGTTACTCATGTCGAAATCCTCTCGTTTCAAGCGTTGGATGATTTGCCTGATGGCGAAAGGAAGTATCTTCCAAGCCTCAATATAGTTTGCTACATTAAGTCTCTATTTTTTGACATATCGTATTTCCATGGTCGATCGCCTCCAAGCCCTGCTCACACACTTCTCCGTCAGCGCCCGCACCTTTCAGCTGGGACCGCTCTGTGGCGTCAATACCCTGGACGGCGATGCGCCCAGCGGTCAGCTGCATCTGATCCGGGAAGGCGCGGTGAAGGTATGGCACGGGCAAACGCTGGCATTCGCCATCAACGAACCGAGCCTGCTGTTCTATCCGCGCCCCATGGCGCATCGGTTCGTGACGGACCCCAAGCGGGGCGCGGATTTCATGTGCGCCCACATTACCTTCGAGGGAGGCACCGCGGCCCCGCTTGCCAATGCGCTGCCGCCGGCGGTCTGTTTCCCACTTGCCGAACTGCCCGACAGCCTGCCGGCCCTGGAACTGTTGTTCGCCGAAGCCGGTGCCCTCAACTGCGGTCGTCAGGCGGTTCTGGACCGGCTTTTCGAGGTGGTTCTTATCCAGCTGTTGCGACATATGATGGAAAACGGCAGCGCCCGCATCGGCTTGCTGGCCGGCCTGTCCCACCCGCGGTTGAAGCGCGCCATCGTCGCCATGCACGAAGCGCCGGAGAGAAACTGGCGCGTGGAGGAGCTGGCCGCGGTGGCCGGGATGTCGCGCAGTGTGTTTTCCAACCTTTTCCATGACACCGTCGGTGAGCCCCCGGCGAGCTATCTGCAACGCTGGCGCCTGGGGTTGGTACAGAAGTGGTTAAAACAAGGTCTGCCGCTCCGGCTGATTGCCGAAGAGGCGGGCTATGGCAGCGAATCGTCACTCTCCCGGGCGTTCAAGTCGCAATGCGGGTTGTCGCCAAGGGATTGGCTCAAATCCGAGAACGCCCGCGCTGATACGGCCGCTTGAATCCGGCGGACCCCGTACCGCGAGCGACCGCTCCAACGGAGACGATGCCTGAGGTACAATGCGCGCCCTCTGCTGGAGACGAAATGACGCTGTTACCCGATACCCCGCTGTTCCCCACCGGTCAGGACCACTACAAAGACTGGCAAGGCCTGTCCGACGGCAGCCTCGCCGCCGTGCTCGCCGAGGTGGCGCGCACCGCCGACGGCCCCTTGCTGGTGGCCGCGCCGGACAGCAGCCGCGCCCAGCAGCTGGCGGATGCCCTGGGGTTCTATTTGGCAGGCAACCCGGGCGCCGCCGGCGAGGTGCCGGTGATGCTGTTCCCGGACTGGGAGACCCTGCCCTACGACCTGTTCAGCCCGCACCAGGACATCGTCAGCGACCGCATCCGGGTGCTGAACTGGCTACACGGCGCCGGCACCGGCGTGCTGGTGGTGCCGGTGAACACCCTGATGCAGCGCATCGCGCCGCCGCTGCACATCAGCGGCAACAGTTTCATGCTGCGGGTGGGCGAAACCTTCGATATGGAGACCACCCGCGCGCGGCTGGTGGACTGCGGCTACCGGCAGCGCGACAACGTCTACGAGCACGGCGAATTCGCGGTGCGCGGCGCCATCATGGACGTCTTCCCGATGGGTTCGGAGCAGCCGTTCCGGGTCGAGCTGTTTGACGAGGACATCGAGTCACTGCGCCTGTTCGACCCGGAGTCCCAGCGCTCCACCGGCCAGGTCAGCGAGATCAATCTGCTGCCCGCCGCCGAGTACCCGCTCAGCGCCGAGGGCATCCGCCGGTTCCGCACCGCCTTCCGCGACACCTTCGACGTGGACCCGCGCAAGGTGCCGCTCTATCAGGACGTATCCGAGGGCATCGCCACCCCGGGCCTGGAATACTATCTGCCGCTGTTTTTCGACGGTCTGGCCACCCTGTTCGACTACCTGCCCGGCAAGGCGCGGGCGGTGGAGATGGCCGGCTGTGAAGAGGCCGCCCGGCACTTCTGGGACGAGGTCAGCGCCCGTTACGAGCAACGCCGCCACGACATCCGCCGGCCGGTGCTGCCGCCGACGGAACTGTTCCTGCGCCCGGACCAGCTCAACAGCGCCTGGCAGACCCTGCCCCGGGCGCGCCAGAAGGATTCCGACCAGGCGGTACGCTTCCACGTGGAGGTGCCGCCCACGGTGTCCGCCGACGCCAAGGCGCGCAACCCGCTGGCGCCGCTGCACACCTTCGCCGACGCCCACCCGGACACCCGCATTCTGGTGGTGGCGGAAACCGCCGGCCGCCGCGAGGCGCTGCTGGAGATGATGCAGAAGATCGGCATCCAGCCGGTGATGAAGGAAGGCTGGGCGCATTTCATCAACGAACCGGACCGCTGGGCGCTCACCCGCGGCGAGCTGGACGCCGGCTTCTACGCCCCCGACCACGAGCTGCTGGTGGTCACCGAAAGCGAGCTCTACGGCGAGCGGGTGATGCAGCGCCGCCGCCGGCGCACCAGTGAGGAAAGCGGCAACGAACTGGGCATCCGCACCCTGGGCGAGATCAGCCCCGGCGCGGCGGTGGTGCACCTGGACCACGGCGTCGGCCGCTACCAGGGCCTGGTGCACATGGAGGTGGACCGCCAGCAACACGAGTTCCTGCTGCTGGAGTACGCCGGCGGCGACAAGCTCTATGTGCCGGTGTCCTCGCTGCATCTGATCAGCCGTTACGGCGGCGCGGACAACCCGCCGCTGAACCGGCTGGGCACCGAGCAGTGGACCAAGGCGCGCCAGAAGGCGGCGGAGAAGATCCACGACGTGGCCGCCGAGCTGCTCAACACCTACGCCCGCCGGGAAGCCCGCCAGGGGCGCGCCTTCGCGGTGGAAGCGGAAGACTACGAACGCTTCGCCGCCGGCTTCCCGTTCGAGGAAACCCCGGACCAGGAAAGCGCCATCCGCGCGGTGCTCAGCGACATGCAGCTGGCCAAGCCGATGGACCGGCTGGTGTGCGGCGACGTCGGCTTCGGCAAGACCGAGGTGGCCATGCGCGCCGCCTTCGTGGCGGTGGAAAAAGGCGCCCAGGTGGCGGTGCTGGTGCCCACCACCCTGCTCGCCCAGCAACACTACGAATCCTTTATCGACCGCTTCGCCGACTGGGCGGTGAACGTGGAAGTGCTGTCCCGGTTCCGCAACGCCAAGGACCGCGCCGACGTGCTCAAGCGGCTGGAAAGCGGCAAGGTGGACATCATCGTCGGCACCCACCAGCTGCTGCAGGAATCGGTCAATTTCCACGATCTGGGTCTGATCATCGTCGACGAGGAGCACCGATTCGGCGTGCGCCACAAAGAGCGTCTCAAGGAGATGCGCGCCGAGTGCGACATTCTCACCCTCACCGCCACGCCGATTCCGCGCACCCTGAACATGGCGATGAGCGGCATGCGCGATATTTCCATTATCGCCACGCCGCCGCAGAAGCGGCTGTCGGTGAAAACCTTCGTGCAGCAAAAAGACGACACCGCCATCAAGGAAGCGATCCTGCGGGAGTTGCTGCGCGGCGGTCAGGTCTACTATCTGCACAACGACATCGACAGCATGCAACGCACCGCCGACGACCTGCGCAAGCTGGTGCCGGACGCCCGCGTCGGCATCGCCCACGGGCAGATGCGCGAACGCGAGCTGGAAGCGGTGATGAGCGACTTCTACCACCGCCGCTTCAACGTGCTGGTGTGCTCCACCATTATCGAAACCGGCATCGACGTGCCCAGCGCCAACACCATCATCATCGAGCGCGCCGACAAACTCGGCCTGGCGCAGCTGCACCAGCTGCGCGGCCGCGTGGGCCGCAGCCACCACCAGGCCTACGCCTACCTGACCACCCCCGGGCCGCGCGCCATGACCAAGGACGCGCTCAAGCGTCTGGAAGCCATCGAACAGGCCACCGACCTGGGCGCCGGCTTCGTGCTGGCCAGCCAGGATCTGGAAATTCGCGGCGCCGGCGAACTGCTCGGCGAAGAACAGCACGGCAATATGGAGAGCATCGGCTTCTCGCTCTATATGGAGATGCTGGAGCAGGCGGTGGAAGCGCTCAAACGCGGCGAGCAACCGGACACCGCCAAACCGCTGTCCGGCGGCCCGGAAGTGAACCTGCGCATTCCGGCGCTGATTCCCGAGGACTACCTGCCCGACGTCTACACCCGCCTGACGCTGTACAAGCGCATTGCCGGCAGCAAGAACAAGGATCAGCTCAAGGAGCTGCAGGTGGAAATGATCGACCGCTTCGGCCTGCTGCCGGAGCCGGTGAAGAACCTGTTCCAGGTCACCGAACTGCGGCAAAGTGCGGAAAAACTGGGCATCACCCGGCTCGACGCCCACGCCCGCGGCGGCAAACTGGAATTCGCCGAACGCACCCCGGTGGACCCGCTCACCATCGTCAAACTGGTGCAGTCCGGGCCCAACGTCTACAAGCTGGAAGGCGCCAGCACTCTCCGCTTCGAGCTGGAATCCGAAACCGCGCAGGAGCGCATTGAGGTGGTGGGGGAAGTCCTGAACCGCCTGAGCGGCTCAAACGCTTAAAACAACGGGTGGGAGCGACCTGGTGGGAGCGGGCCCTGCCCGCGAAAGGCCGGCAAAGCCGGCCGGCGGGATCCCAGAGAGCTTTCTAATGGCGCGCAAACAATGTCTCTGGAATCCTGCCGGAAGCTTCGCTCCCTTTCGCGGGCGGGGCCCGCTCCCACAAGGCCCGCTCCTACAAGTCCTCCGCTTTAGTGGTGCCCGCCACCGGCGGCGACTTGCTCGCCGGGCAGCCAGTCCACCACGCCTTTCACCGCCACCGGCTCACCGTCCACGGTGACCGGCAGCGACCAGGTCGCCACCTGCGCGCGGCGGCCGGCCTGGGACACCTTTTCCGGCGGCCGCAGGTCGCCGTAGGTGGCGCGCGGCTCGGTCCAGGTGTAACGGGAACCGCCGGCCACTTTCACCCACCGCGGCTCGCCCTGCTCCTGGTTGGCGTTCATAAAGCTGCCGCCGGGGCCGATGCGCAGATGCGCGCGACCTTCAGCGTCCGCCACCACCACCGGCTTGCCGCTCTGGTTATGAATGTGCACCGCCGGCACGGTGCCCGGCGCCAGGCTCACGGTGACGCCCTCGGCCGGTTCCGGGTCCGAGGTCAGCCGCGACTGGAAGGATCCGGGCGGCAGCGGCTCATAGCGGAATTCACCGGCCAGGGTGCTCTCCTCGCCGTCGAACCGCACCGGCACCGACCACTGGCTGATCGCCCCCGGCTTGCCGGCGTGCTCCATGTCGTGGGGCACTTCGATTTCGTCGGTACGCAGCCGGGGATCGAACCAGCCCCAGTTGGGCTCCTTGTGCACCAGTGCCCAGCGCGGCTCCGCGTCCTGGCTGGCGCCTTCGGGAATCGGCACGCCGCGGGCGGCGGTCTGGCTGCGGTACCAGGCGGGGCTGGCCAGATCCGCCAGCACGCCCTGCTCGTTGATACGCAGGAACACCCGCCCTTCCTGGTCGAAAATCTCCAGGGTGCGCGGGCTGTCGTTGGCCACCACCAATTGCGGCGCCACCGTCGTCTGCACCTGGGCGTTGATGCCGTCCAGGGTGGCCGACAACGGCGCCAGCCGCGCCTTCACCGCCTTGGCCTCCGGCCCGTGGGCCAGGGCCAGAGTGGGCGCCGTGGCAAGCACGGCACCCAGCAACCAGGCGGCAAGACGAGCGTGGGTGTTGCGATTACGTCTCGTCATGTCGGCTCCTTAGCGTTGGACCATCAGGCCCGACGTGCTGGAAGGCAGCATCACCTGCACCGGCGCGGATACGGACGGCACCACCATGCCGGAACCGTCACTGGCGACGCGGTTCACGAACAGCATGTAGTGACCGGCCGGCATCACCGCCGCGTTCTCCGGAATCTGCACACGCACGCTGTTGCCGTTAGCCGTATGCGGCAGCACCACGTTGCGCTGATCACCGTCCACCAGGTGGGTCAGGCTGGTGCGGCGCACCATCATCACTTCGTTGATAGCGGAGGCGTCGTCCACCGCGATTTCGATGGTGTCGCCGTGGTCCACTTCACCCGGCGCCTGGATGATTTCCGGACGGTCCTTGAACACGTACGGCGGGCTGTAGATCTCGAAGGACGGGTCACGACCGTCGTTCGGGGACAGGCCCAGCTCTTCCAGGTTGAGGCTGAACAGGTAGGCGGTGTTGATCGGCGCGTGGCCGCCCACCAGCACCCGGCCGTCGGGCAGCAACAGCGCGGTGTTGTGGTAGGTACGGGCCTTGATCGATGTAGCCATCTCCGTCCATTCTTGAGTTTTAGGATCAAAGCGCTCCACGGTCTGGACCGGCACGGCGGAGCCAGGCAGGACGACCTCGTCGCGATTAGCCCCGTTAAACGCCATGACAGAGCCGTCGGGCAATAATACGCCGGACGGATACCAGCGCGGACCATTCAAGTTGCCGACGATCTCAGACGAATAACGCATGCCGGACTCCGTGTCTGCGTTGACTTCCACGGTATCCAGACGGCTGTTGGGTACCGCCAGGTAGCTGCCAGGACTATTAGCCGCCACCAGACCTAGCACGCCGCCAGCTGTAAGGAAGCTTGCTTTATTGTAAGCCCCGTTTTCATCGGGGCGTAAAGGCATCATGATGGAAAATGTGGACCCCCTGAACCCTGCTCCAAGGACTCGGTTCACCACCTTAGGGTCAACCACGTCGCCAAGCAGATTCCCTACTTGTTCCAAGCTTCCAAGGGTATCGCCCAACAAACTGGAGAGCAGCCCGGAACCGGTACCAATCAAATCTTCCAGCAAGTTGGGGCTGGTAAGCGTAAGTGCGGAAGTGACGCGGTCCAAACCGAGCTCGTCGAGTTGGAGGTTCAAGCCGGCGTAGCCCAGATCCGTCCAAAGCTCTTCTTCTGGATCATAAGCGGACACGAAATTCCACTGCGCCTGGTTGTAGGACTGGCCGAACGGGTTGAACGCCTGTCCGGCGGCATTATAAAAAACGTGCCCGTTGGGCAAAAGATGTAACCTGGGAAAAAGCGGCAATGGCTTGCCGGCCGTGGTGTCAAGCGCCGAGAAAGGCCGGTCCCCATTCTCAGACCAAGTGCCATTCTCCAGGTCGTAGGTTTCGCTGGTGCGTACGTTATCCGCGGATTGCAACAATTCACGCAAGCCGGTACTTTCACCGCCCAACAGAGCGCCGGTGTACACTGGCTTAAGCAGCTTGGTCACACCACTGGCAACGAAGACATCACCATCCTGCAGAGTGACCAGCGTCGGATACCAGCGTCCGTGGGTCATATGTCCGGTCTGGCTCCAACTATTATCCTCCGGATTAAAAATGCGGGCATCCTTAAGTCCTTCCAATTCCACCACACCAATATCATCGGGAATACTAACTTCTCCCAAATTACCCGGCAGAGGAATTTCCAAGTCAATGGAACCAAGCAAATCGCGCGCGGGAGGGAATACAGCACCAAGAGAGGGCTCGTTATAATAATCAGTACCACCCACCGCCATGATTCGGCCGTCGGCGAGTTGAATCAAATCTGAGCAGAAAAGCGCGCCGTCGTTGCCGTCGGTACTTTCAGCGTCGGACAGAAAACCTCCAGGTAGCAGCGTGTCGCTGTCATTGCCGTCCACGTTAGCACCGCCATCCACGGGCGATGGCCGTTGCCAGGACAGGTCATCCTCGGCGCCGGCAGGGCCCAGATTCAGTACCCGGGTCTGATCATTCACGGACACGAAGCCAAACTCAGCAATAATGGACAGTTCCACGTTCTCGGTGCCTTCAAGAGCATTGAAGTACAGCAGCCGGTTATCCGGCAGCAGCGCGATGGAACCAGCGGCGGGCTTGCAGCGCAGGTCACCGTCGGCGTCCTCCAAGCATTTATCGTCGGTGGTCACCACGCGCATCATGTCGCCGGTGGTGGAATCGCTGTAACGGATGGTGGGCTCGGCGAACGGGCCTTCGAATTTACCCACCTGACACTCGTCGCCTTCACAGCTGTACTGACGACCGTCAAAGGACGACGCTTTCGGCGCCGGGGCCGGCGCCATCGGGTCTTCAGCGCGGGGCGTACCGTCGTCCGTCGATGGGGTGCCACCACCACCGCCACCGGTGCTGGCCGTGGTGCCCGCACCGCTGGAACCGCCACCGCCGCCACAGGCGACCAGCGCCGTGGTCAGCAGACCCAGTCCGATAAGCCGTTCAAGGTTTTTCATTTGTCTCTCTCCCGAGGGCGTTGTTATTCAAACCTGAGTTGTTCAAAACCAATCAGTGAGACGCAATGTATACGTCTGCTCAGGCCGAATTGTGCGCCGCAGGGAAGAGGGACGTCATGAAGCTAGTGCCGGGTCTTACCACATCACGACAGTTATTCACCGCGCGAACATGCCGTTTAACAAAGAGGTCTAAAAAGTTTCACGCGTTAATGACGACCACAGGAAAAACACACCGAAAGGCGTAATACTTTGGGAGGATAAATTAGGGCAAGCGCCTTGTGAGAACCGGTTTGCGGTAGCGGGCATGTGGGGGCGGACTGTGGGAGCGGGCCCCGCCCGCGAAAGGCAAGCAAAGCTTGCCGGCAGGATCCCAGCGCCCTTACACCGCTTGCCCGGCGCACCAGCCGCTGGCCCAGGCCCACTGGAAATTAAAGCCGCCCAGTTCACCGGTGACGTCCAGGGCCTCGCCGATAAAGTACAGGCCGGGCACGTTCTTCACTTCGAAGGTTTTGGAAGAAACGCTGTCCGTGTCCACGCCGCCCAGGGTGACCTCGGCGGTGCGGTAGCCTTCCGTGCCGGAGGGTTTGAAACGCCAGCCTTTCAATATTGAGGCGATCTCCGCCAGCGCTTCGTTGCTGTAATGCTGCAACGGCCCGGACCAGCCGAAGTGCGCCGCCAGGGCGCCGGCCAGCCGCTGCGAGAAGAAGCCGCGCAGCCATTTCTCCACGCCGGTCCCGGGCTGTTCCTGCCGGGCCTGACGCAGCGCCGCCAGCGGGTCCGCCAGCGCCGGCAACCAGTCCACCGTCACTGCGTCCCCCGGCGTCCAGAAACTGGACACCTGCAACATGGCCGGGCCGGACAGACCCCGATGGGTTATCAACATGGGTTCGGCGAAGGCGCGGCCGCCGGCTTCCGCGCGCACCTCCGCGCTGACGCCGCTGAGTTCCGCCAGCCAGGCTTTGTCCGAAGGCTGCAGGGTGAACGGCACCAGCCCGGCTCGGGTGGGCAGCACCTTCAGGCCGAACTGCTCCGCCACCCGGTAGGCGAAAGCACTGGCGCCCAGGGTGGGAATGGACAGACCGCCGGCGGCGATCACCAGGCGCTCGCAGCGAATTTCACCGCTACCGGTACGCAGGCGAAAGCCGCGCTCGTCCGTGTCCGGCGGGCCGCCGGCGGCGCCCTCCCCCACGGGCCGGTCGTTGATGTGGGTCACCGCGGTGTTCAAACGCACTTCAGCGCCGGCCCACTCGCACTCGGTGAGCAGCACCTGAAGAATCGCCTTGCTGGAGCTGTCGCAGAACAACTGGCCCGGCGCCTTCTCCACATGGCCGACGCCGTGGCGTTCGACCAGCTCGACAAAGTGCCAGGGACTGTAGCGGTGCAACGCGGACTTGCAGAAATGCGGGTTGGCGGACACGAAATGGTCCGGCGTGGTGTTCAGGTTGGTGAAATTGCAGCGCCCGCCGCCGGACATCAGGATCTTCTTGCCGGCCTTGTTGGCGTGGTCCAGCACCAGCACCGAGCGGCCGCGGTAACCGGCGCTGGCGGCGCACATCAAACCCGCCGCGCCCGCGCCGATAATTACGACATCATAGTGCTGCATGCTTTCTCCCTGCTGCTGCGGTTAGACAGGTCTCTGGAATCCTGCCGGGGCTTCGCCCCTTTCGCGGGCAGGGCCCGCTCCCACAAACAATGGCGATTAGCCGGCTTTGGCGAGGGTGGCGAGGGCAGTGCGGACGTCGGCCATGCCGGTGTGCAGCACCGCTTCGATTTCCGCCATGGTGATTTCCCGGTTGGCTTTGCCGGCGGCCGGGTTCACTACCAGCGACAACATCGCATAAGGTATTTCCAGCTCGCGGGCGAGCACCGCTTCCGGCATGCCGGTCATGCCGACGATGTCGCAGCCGTCGCGCTCCAGGCGCAGGATCTCGGCGGCGGTTTCCAGGCGCGGCCCCTGGGTGGCGGCGTAGCAGCCGCCGTCCACCCATTGCAGGCCGGCGCGCTCCAACGCACCGCGCAGCCGGCGGCGCAGCACCGGGTCGAACGGCCAGCTGAAGTCCACGTGCACCAGCGGGTCGTTCGGGTCGTCGAACAGGGTGCTGTCGCGGCCCCAGGTGTAGTCGATGATCTGCTCGGGCAACACCAGGGCGCCGGCCGGGGCGGTGATGCCGCCCACCGCGTTGACCGCCACGATGGCGGTGGCGCCGGCGTCCTTTAGGGCCTGCATGTTGGCCCGGTAGTTCACCTGGTGCGGCAGCCACACATGGGGGTCGCCGTGGCGGGCCAGGAACAGCACCGGCACACCGTTGAGCTCGCCTTCCGCCACCGGCGCCGAGGGCTTGCCGTAGCGGGTCTCGATATCGTGCCGGTGACGAATCTCGAGGTCGTCCATGCGGGTGAGACCGGTTCCGCCGATAAATGCCAGCACCTCAGGCCTCCTCCACCGCGAAGATACCCGGCGCGTTACGCCAGTAACCTTTGTAGTCCATGCCCATGCCGAACAGGTAAAGGTCTTCCGCTTCCAGGGCGGTGTAGTCGGCTTTCAGGCCGGGTTGCGCCTTGCGGTCGTGGACCTTGTCCACCAGCACGCAGGTTTTGACGCTGGCGGCGCCCTGGGCCTTGCAGGCGTCGATGATCGACAGCAGCGTGGAGCCCACGTCCAGAATGTCGTCCAGAATCACCACGTCGCGGCCTTCCAGATTGGCGGTGGGGGTAACGATCCACTGCACGTCGCCGCCGCTGGTCTCGCCCAGGTAGCGGCTGGCGTGCAGGTAATCCACCTCCAGCGGAATGTCCAGACGGGTGAGCAACTGGCCGGCGAACACCAGGCCGCCGTTCATGATGGTGACGAACACCGGGAAGCGCTCGGAATAGTCCTCGGCCAGCTTGATCGCCACCTTGGCCACCGCCTCTTCCACCTGGTCGCGGGAATACAGCTCGCGGGCTTCGCGGCGCACGCGCATCAGTTCTTGCTTCAGTTCAGTGGCCATTTCAGTCGCCATCGGCGTCCTCCTCGGATTGGTCCTGGTCGCCTTTCCAGGTCTGGTTACGGTCGCGACGGTTGCGGCTGCGGCGGCGCGAACGGCGTTGCGCGGCGCGCCCTTCGGCGACCTCGTCCTCGTCGTCCTCGAATTCCTCGTCCCCTTCATCGTTGGCCGCCATGTACAGCGTGCGGCTGGGGAAGGCGAACTCGGCGCCGTGCTCATGGACAATGGCCATGATGCGCATCAGCACGTCCTGTTTGATTTCATGGTAGGTGACCCAGTCCGTGGTCTTGGTGAAGGTGTAGATAAAGAATTCAATGTGCGACGCGCCGTAGCTGTCGAAGTTGACGATCAGGGTGCGGTGTTCGGTTTCCAGATCCTTGTGCTTCTTGGCCATCTCGCGCACCGCGTCGACGATGGCGGGCATCTTCTCCCAGTCGTCGAAGCGGATGCCCACCTTCTCGTTGATGCGGCGGTTAAGCATGCGCGACGGGTTTTCCAGGATCACCGTGGTGAACATGGCGTTGGGCACGTACAGCGGCCGCTGGTCGAAGGTGCGGATGCGCGTCAGGCGCCAGCCGATGTGCTCCACCGTGCCTTCGATGCTGCGGTCCGGCGAACGCACCCACTCGCCCACTTTGAACGGCTTGTCCATGTACACCATGGCACCGCCGAAAAAGTTGGCGAGCAGATCCTTGGCGGCGAACGCCACCGCCATGCCGCCCAGGCCGCCGAACGCCAGCACCCCGGAGATGCTGTAACCCAGCGTTTGCAGAATGATCAGAAAGGCGGTGATCAACACCGAAATGCGCAGCAGCTTGCCCACCGCCGAGGCGGTGGTCTGATCCATCGGGTTGCGCATGCGATCGGGGTCGATCAGGTTTTTTTCCACGTTGCCGACCAGCTTGGTCAGGAACAGCGCGACGATAAGGATGAACGCCACGCGGCGGGCGTCGCCGACGTAATCGAACACCGCCGCCTCGGACACCGCCTGCATCATTTCCGCGGCCACCGACAGACCCACCACCCAGATCAGCAGGCGGATCGGAATGCGCAGGGAATCCAGCAGGGCGTCGTCCCACAGGTTGTGGGTTTCGCGGCTGAAATGATCAATGATGTCGATCACCCGCATCAGGATGAAGTTGACGGTGACGGTGCACAGCACCACGGCGAAAACCTGAGTCACCCACAACGCGGTTTCGGTGTCCGGCCCGGGCCACACCAGAAGTTGTCGCCAGTCGGTCAGCGCTTCCCAGTTCATTACAGGTCCTTATTAAGCAGGTCGGCCACGTCGCCGGCCTGCCGGCGGCGGCTCAGATGCATGGGGGCGCGGGGCTTGCCGCGCAGGGCGGCGGCGCCGACCCGGTGCTCGAAGCGGCGGCCTTCCAGCCATTGCGCCACGGCCACGGCGCCGGGGCGGTCGTTGCACACCAGCACCATGTCGCAACCCGCCCCCAGGGCGGCCTGGGCGCGCTGGGAAAAGTCACCGGCACCGGCGGCGCCGGCCATGCCCAGATCGTCGGAGAAGATCACACCGCGGTAGCCGCAGTCACCGCGCAGCACCTTGCCCAGCCAGTGTCGGGAAAAACCCGCCGGCTCGGCGTCCACCGCCTGGTAACGGACATGGGCGGGCATGATGCCGTCCAGACGCGGCGCCAGCGCCTTGAACGGCACCAGGTCGTCCTGCAGCTGTTCCCAGGTACGCGGGTCTTCCGGCAGCTCCAGATGGGAGTCCGCCGCCACGTGGCCGTGGCCAGGAAAGTGCTTGCCGGTGGCGGCCATGCCGGCGCGGGCCATGCCGTCGATAAAGGCGCCGGCCAGTTCGGTGACCGCGTGCGGATCGGCGTTGAAGCTGCGGTCGCCGATCACGCTGCTGGTGCCGAAATCCAGATCCAGCACCGGCGCGAAACTGATGTCGATGTCGTAGGCGCGCAGCTCGTCCGCCATCAGTTCGCCGAGCAGGTCGGCGGCGTGGCAAGCGGCTTCGGGATCGCGCCCGTGGTAACGGCCCAGCGCCGCCATCGGCGGCAGGCGGGTGAACTCGGTGCGGAAACGCTGCACCCGGCCGCCCTCCTGGTCCACGGCGATCAGCAGGTCCGGGCGCGCCGCCCGCACTTGGTGAATCAGCTCGTAAAGCTGGTCCGGTTCCTGGTAGTTGCGGCTGAACAGAATCAGACCGCCCACCGCCGGGTGACGCAGCAACTCCTGCTCTTCCGCCGTGACGGTAAGGCCTTCCAGGTCCAGCATCAGCAGCGGCTGGGTATCGGTTTGGTTCGACATAAGCGGGGTGTCTTACTCGACGATGGTCACCGGCGTGGCCACCGGTACCCGTTCAAAAAGAGTGATCACATCCGTGTTGCGCATGCGGATGCAGCCATGCGAAGCCGGCTCGCCCATGGGCTGGTCGTCCGGCGTGCCGTGAATATAAATAAAGCGGCGGAAACTATCCACGTCGCCGCCCTGATTGACGCCCGGCTGCAGACCGCCGAGCCACAGAATGCGGCTGAGAATCCAGTCCCGTTCCGGGGCTTCCCGTGCCCGCTCCGGGTCGTAAAACTCACCGTGAAAGCGACGGCCCGCGAACACCGCGCCCGCCGGCAAACCGGCGCCGAAGCGGGCCCGCACCAGATGCCGGCCGCGCGGCGTGGCGCCGCTGCCGTGGCGCTCACCGGCGCCCACGGCGGCGGTGGACACCGGAAACCGCAGCGTGTCTTCAGGGCTTTCCAGAGTCAGGGTTTGATCGCTGAGCGACACGAGAATAGGCATAGCGAGAAGATACAGGATGGGCGCCGGGTTGTAAGCACTGTGGACGGGGCTTGTGGGAGCGGGCCTTGCCCGCGAAAGGCCGGCAAAGCCGGCCGGTAGGATACCAGAGAGGGTGTTGGTGCTGCCCTTAGTTACGCCTCTGGGATCCTGCCGGCAAGCTACGCTTGCCTTTCGCGGGCTGGGCCCGCTCCTACAATGCCGCCGACCACGAACGGCAGGAGCTGCTGGGTGATGTGGGCGGCGGTGACGCTCTGGTTGAAGTCTTTCTTGCTGATCGCCTGCAGCGATTCCATGCCGGACAGGGTGAAGATCACGGCGCCCAGGCTGAAGTGCACCCGCCAGAACAGCTCCATCGGCGGCACGTCGGGCACCGCCCGGCGCAGCAGGGCCAGGAAGCGGCGGAACACCGGGCCGTAATGTTCGCGCAGCCAGGCACGCAGGTGGTCCTGCGGCTGGCTGTAGGCCTGCCCAGAGAGGCGGAAGAAGATCATCGCCCGGCGCGGTTCGTCGCCGTGGGAGCCCAGCGCCAGCCGGGAGGCCACGGTGAACAGCTTCTCCAGGGGCACTTCGCCACCGCTGCGGGTTTCGCCTTCCAGTTCCTCGAGCTTGGCGTCCAGGGCCTGGCAGAACGGCGTCAAATAGCGCTCGAACACCGCCTGGATCAGCGCTTCCTTGGAACCGAAGTGGTAATTGACCGCCGCCAGATTAACGCCGGCCCGGCTGGTGATGGCGCGCAGGCTGGTCTCGGCGAACCCCTTCTGGGCGAACAGAACTTCCGCCGCATCAAGAATGCGCTGCACGGTATCGGATTGGGACATGCCGGCCTCACGCCTGGAAACAGACGTTTTAAACTAGCGTTTGAGGCCCCACAGGTCAATTGTAGGAGCGGGCTCTACTGGCCCGAGTCAGCACGCTTCTTCAACCGCCGGCTCCAGCGCTGCTTCGCATACCGCCGCAGATTGGACACGTTATCGGTCTCATCCATGATCTCGTGCCCCAACAGGGTCTCGATAATGTCTTCCATGGTGATCAACCCCACCCAGGTGCCCAGGTCGTCATAGACCATGCCCAGGTGCTGGCGCTCGCGCAGCATTTCGCCGAACACGTATTCAATATTCATGGTGGCGCGGAACGGCGCCATGCCACGGGCCAGCTCACTGACCTTGCGGTCGCCCTCCACTTCCAGCAGGTCGCTCTTGTGCACGTAGCCGACCGCTTCGTCGTGTTCGTTGATCACCGGGAAGCGGGAAAACGGCGAGCCGGCCAGGCGCTGGCGCACGTCGGCCACGCTCTCGTCCGGGCCCAGCGAGCGCACCACGGTGCGCGGGGTCATCACCTTCTCCACCTTGATCTCGTGGAGGTTGAGCACATTGGTGATCACCCGCTGCTCGTCCTCGTCCAGGGCCTGCTGATCGCGGCCGATGGCCGCCATCGCCTTGAGCTCGGCGCGGATATCGGTGTCCGGCTCGCCGGCGCCGATCTGCCGGGTGACGATCTTGGAAAGCCACACGAACGGCTTGAGCACCAGAATCATCAGGTTCAGCACCGGCGGCAGCATGGGCGCCAGGGTGCGCCAGAACTTGGCGCCGATGGTCTTGGGAATGATCTCGGAGAGAATCAGGATGGCCAGCGTCATCACCGCCGACGCCGCGCCCAGATAGGCCTCGCCGAAGATCACCGCCACCTGGGCACCGACCCCGGTGGCGCCGGCGGTGTGGGCGATGGTGTTGAGGGTGAGGATCGCCGCCAGCGGGTCGTCGATGTCGTCCTTGAGCTTGCGCAGCTTCTCGAACAGCTTGGGCCGCTCACCCTTGAGGCCGGCGATATAGCTGGGGGTGATCGACAGCAGGGCGGCTTCCAGAATCGAGCACAGGAACGAAAACCCGATGGCGACCAGGGCAAAAACGATAAGCAAAAACATCGGCGTTTCCATTCAGTGATTTCCTACCATTCTTCCATATAGGCGCCGCAATGCTCGATCAGTTCCTCAACACGGCGCGCGGCCTGTTCCAGACGTTCGAGATCGCCGTAGGCGAGCGGCGCGTAGGGGTCCTCGGCGCGCATCGCCAGATCATTGCCTTCACCCGGCGGCGTGGGCCGGCGGGCCAGCCCGGCGGCGCCCACCGCGGCGCGGATTTCCTGGTCCAGCCAGAACACCAGATCCGCGCGGTCGGCGCGCGCCGAGGCCAGCACCTGGATTTCCTGGGCGCGCACCTCGGCGCGCTGAAACGCCTGCTCCAGGGCCGCCAGGCTGATCAGATCCTCGTAGCCGGCCACCTGATAGTTCTTGGCCGCCTGCCGGGCCAGACCCACCAGCACTGAATACAAATGAAACAGCACCGCGCCGCGCAACGCCAGGCGCTGGCCCACGGCGGCGCTCTCGTCGCTGTACAGCTGCTTGAGCAGACTGCGGGCGAAGAACAGCCGCTCGCGCAGGCCGCTCACTTCGCTTTCTCGAACCATTCGGGACATGATCAATCGCTCTCTGGAAGACTGCAGGCCGACGGTTGCCGGCCTTTCGCTTGCGAGCAAGCTCCTACGACGTTATTTCCTGGCGGCGGCCTTCTTTTTGGCCGGGGCTTTTTTCTTCGCCGCCTTTTTCTTGGCGGCTTTTTTCTTGGGCGCGGTCTTTTTCTCTTCCACTTCCCAGGCGCCGTCGCGGTAGAAGGCGTACCAGCCGGTGGGCTTGCCGTCCTCCTCGGTCATCACGTACTGCTCTTTCGCCTTGCGGCTGTAGCGCAGTACCGCCTTGCGACCTTTGGCGTCCTCGGCGGGGGCCTCGGCGAGATACTTGTGCTTGGGGTCCAGTTCCTTGGCCACCGACTGCACCTCTTCCACCAGCGGCGCGCGGGTTTCCCGGTTCTTGGGAAACTGGCTGGCGGCCAGGAACAGGCCGGAGGCGCCGTCGCGCAGCAGGTAGTGGTCGTCCACCTTCTCGCACTTGAGGTGCGGCATGGGCACCGGGTCGGCGCGCGGCGGCGCCGGCTCGCCGTTCTTGAGCAGCTTGCGGGTGTTGCCGCAGTCGTCATTGGTGCACTTGAAGAACTTGCCGAACCGGCCGGTGCGCAGCTGCATTTCGCTGCCGCACTTTTCACATTCCAGTGTTGGGCCGTCGTAGCCCTTGATGCGGAATTCGCCCTTCTCCACCACGTAGCCGTCGCAGTCCGGGTTGTTGCCGCAGATGTGCAGCTTGCGCTTTTCGTCGATCAGGTAGTTTTCCATCGCCGTGCCGCACTTGGGGCAGCGTTTCTTGCGGCGCAGCTCCTGGGTTTCCGCTTCCTCGTCGTCGGCGCGCACCGCCTCTTCGCCGGGCAGCAGGTTGAGGGTGGCGGTGCAGCGCTCCTTGGGCGGCAGGCTGTAGCCCGAGCACCCCAGGAACACACCGGTGGAACCGGTGCGGATCTGCATCGGGCGGCCGCATTTGGGGCACTCGATGTCGGTGTCGGTGGGCAGGTTGGCGCGCATGCCGCCCTTGGCCTGCTTGCCGCTGCCCTCGCCCTGGGCGGCTTCCAGCTTGGCCAGGAAGTCCCGGTAGAACTCGTCGAGCACGTCGCGCCAGCCGCGCTTGCCCTCGGCGATCTGATCCAGGGTTTCCTCCATCTGGGCGGTGAAGTTGTAGTCCATCAGGTCGGGGAAGCTTTCCGCCAACCGGTCGGTGACGATGTCGCCCATCTTCTCCGCGTAGAAACGGCGGTTGTCCTGACGGACATAGCCCCGATCCTGGATGGTGGAAATAATCGAGGCGTAGGTGGAGGGCCGGCCGATGCCGCGCTTCTCCAGTTCCTTCACCAGGCTGGCTTCGGTGTAGCGCGCCGGCGGCTTGGTGAAGTGCTGGTTGGCGTCCACCTGATCGATGTCGAGCACGTCGCCCTGCTTGAGATCGGGCAGCACGGTGTCCTCGGCGCCCTTGCGCGACGCCTGGGGCTGGATGCGGGTCCAGCCGTCGAACTTGACGATGCGGCCGCGGGCCTTGAGCTCGTAGCCGTCGGCCTCGGCGGTGATGGTGGTGCTCAGGTACTCCGCCGGCGGCATCTGGCAGGCGATGAACTGGCGGCGGATCAGCTCGTAAAGGCGCTGGGCGTCGCGCTCCATGTCCTTGAGGTTGCTGGCGTCGCGCTTCACGTCCGAGGGGCGGATCGCCTCGTGGGCCTCCTGGGCGCCGTCGCGGTTGGAGTACCGCAGCGGCTGCTCGGGCAGGTACTTGTTACCCAGTTGCTCGCCGATCCAGGCGCGGCAGTCGTTGACCGCATCCGCGCTCAGGTTGGTGGAATCGGTACGCATATAGGTGATGTGGCCGGCCTCGTAGAGGCGCTGGGCCATCATCATGGTCTTCTTCACCCCGAAGCCCAGGCGCGTGCTGGCGGCCTGCTGCAAGGTGGAGGTAATAAAGGGAGGCGGCGCCTTGGAGCGGGTCGGGCGCTCCTCGCGCTGGCTGATGGTGAGCTTGCCGGCGGCCACCAGGGCGGCGCGGTGCTTCTCCGCGTCGTCGCCGTTGTTGGGGCGGAAGTTCTCGCCCCGGTAACGGGCCACCTGGATGCGGATGGCGTCCGCCGCGTTGGCCGCGTTATGGGTGTCGGCGTGCAGCTCCCAGTACTCTTCCGGGGTGAAGGCGCGGATTTCCCGCTCGCGCTCCACCACCAGCTCCACCGCCACCGATTGCACCCGGCCGGCGGACAGGCCGCGGGCGATTTTCTCCCACAGCAGCGGCGAGATCATGAAGCCCACCACCCGGTCCAGGAAGCGGCGCGCCTGCTGGGCTTCCACCCGGCTCATGTCGAGCTTGCCCGGCTCCTCGAAGGCGGCCTGGATCGCTTTCTTGGTGATCTCATTGAACACCACCCGGTCGAACCGCTGGTCGTCGCCGCCGATCACTTCCCGCAGGTGCCAGGCGATCGCCTCCCCTTCGCGGTCCAAGTCAGTGGCGAGGTAGATGCGGTCGGCGCTGCTGGCGAGCCGCTTGAGCTCGTCGATCACCTTTTCCTTGCCCGGCAGGATCTGATACTGCGCCTGCCAGCCGTGGTCCGGGTCCACGCCCATGCGGTTGATCAGCTGCGCGCGGGCCTTCTTCTTTTTATAGGCTTCGCGCTCCTCCTTCGGCAGTGAGCGGGTATAGGCCGCTTCTTTGGCCCGCTCCTTGGGGGTACTGGTCTTGGCGCCGCCGCTTACCGGCAGGTCACGCACATGGCCGACACTGGATTTGACCACGAAATCATCGCCCAGATAGCGATTAATGGTCTTGGCCTTGGCCGGCGATTCCACGATTACAAGGGATTTACCCATTCGTTGCTCACCCGATCATGAGAAGCTGCGTCATAAGAAACCTCTGAGGCCTGACCGCCACGGCGGTGAAAATTCGCCGGGCAGGACACGCCTCAGAGGTCGGGCCGGGGCCTTTGCGGACCCCGGCGGGCGCCTATTTAGACAGCGCCGGTATCGTCCGGTCAAGCACCGGGGTCGCCGGCGACGCCGCCCGGAAGCCCTCCAGGCCGCGCCGGCCATGGCGTCGCGGCGCCTTTCACGGTGGGCTGGCAGAGCCCGCCGAGAAGGCTATACTCGGCGTGAAGGTACTGAAAACAACCTCTGCCGGTTAAGGGAGAACACCATGACCTCACCCTATCGAAAGGTACTGGTGGCGATTGATTGCAGCGACGAATCCGCCGAGGTTCTGTCCCGTGCGGCGGGGGTCCAGGAAGGCACCGACGGGGAATTACACCTGATCCACGTGATCGAACCGCTGGCGCTGGCCTACGGCGCCGACGTGCCGATGGACGTCACCGACCTGCAAAGCGGCCTGGTCAAGCAGGCCCGCGACACGGCGCTGGAATACGCCGGCCACTACCGGATTCCGGAAAGCCGCATCCATGTGGAACTGGGGTCGATCGAAAAAACCATCCTCGACAAGGCCGACGACATCGGCGCCGATCTGATCGTGGTCGGCAGCCACACCCGCAGCGGCCTCGCCCTGCTGCTCGGCTCCACCGCGCGCGGCCTGGTGCCCGGCGCCCACTGCGACGTGCTCGCCGTGAAAATGGACAAGCGCAAGAAGGAAAGCTAGCCGGGAGGCCCCAGCCCTGTGGGAGCCAGGCTTTGTGGGAGCGGGCTTTGTGGGAGCGGGCTTTGTGGGAGCGGGCCTTGTGGGAGCGGGCCCTGCCCGCGAAAGGGAGCAAAGCTCCCGGCAGGATCCCAGAGGCTCTTCTATGAAGCCGTCAACAGAGTCTCTGGTATCCTGCCGGGCGGCCTGGCGGCGCCCTTTCGCGGGCAAGGCCCGCTCGCACGGGGTGCCGCTAGGTGAGTTGGGCATTGCCGGTGGCGCTGGGCGGCTTAGTGTTCCACCGGTAAAGCAGCCCCGCCAGCTCTCGGGCCTGTGTTTTGAGCGCGGCGAGTTCTTCGTCGCTGTCTTTGGGACCGGTGAAGATCGGCACCTTACGCAGCGCCGCCACCAGCTCCTGGTCCGGCGCCTGCATCCGCTGCACTTCCACCGCCCAGCGGATCTGATGCACCAGCATATGGAAGAACGCCAGCCGGGTGGCCAGCGTGTAGGGCGAGTCGGGGCGGTCGAAATCGGTGAATTCCAGCTTCGCCATCACCGCCTCGCGGGCGGCGTCCGCCACGCGGATGGTGGCGCTGCGGGCGGTGCCCAGCAGCATGGACAGGGTGCCGAACACCTCGCCGGGGGACACGTAATACAGCACCGCCGAGGGTGCGCCGTCGGCGCTCTCGCCCTGCACCACCAGCTGGCCGCGCAGCAGAAAGTACAGTGACGATTCCACTTCCCCGGCGCGGATCACCCGGTCACCGGGCCCGGCCTCGATGATTTCCGTGCGCGCCAGAAGCAGCGCCCGCTGGTCCGCGTCGTCACGCGCCACCTCGTTGAAAAACGGCACGCCGGAAAGCAGTGCCTCCACCCGCGCGTGATCCGATTCCTGCCATTGGGCGTGCTTCATGTCTCCCCTCTTCCCCGTGTATGGCGGCCTCATCCTAGCCCGAACGTTTCCCGGATTGCCACCGCCGAACAGGGCGTATTCACTCGCACGGTGCAAAAAACCACTGGACATATTACACTGTCCGTATTATCAGTGTACGTAACAGCGGAACCGTGCCCGAGGAGGCCGACATGAGCATCGCATTAACCGCACGCCAACAGCAGGTTCTCGATTGCATTCGTGCGTCCCAGATGGAGACCGGCATGGCCCCGACCCGGGCTGAAATCGCCGAACGCATGGGCTTTCAATCGAAGAACGCCGCGTCCGACCACCTGCGCGCCCTGGAGCGCAAGGGCTACATCCGCCTGCACGGCGACCGCTCGCGGGGCATCCAGCTTCTCGATCTGGCCCTGGAGATGGGCGATGAGGTGCCGGTGGTGGGCAAGGTCGCCGCCGGTACCCCGATCGAGGCGATCGAAAACGTGGAGCGCACCGTGCCGGTGCCCCAGGGGCTGTTTCGCCAGCGCCCCACCTATCTTCTCAAGGTCCAGGGCGATAGCATGATCGAAGCCGGCATTTTCGACGGTGACCTGATCGCGGTTCGCAAAAGCCAGACCGCCCGGTCCGGCGAGATCGTGGTGGCGCGCATTGACGATGAAGTCACGGTGAAAACCCTTAAACTGAACCGCTCCAGCGCCACGCTGCTGCCGGCCAACGACGCCTACGCGCCGATCCGCGTGGCCGCCGACGAGCTGATGATCGAGGGTATTTTCGTGGGTCTGATCCGTGATCCCAATGCGCATTGACACCGTTAACCGCCTTCTGGCGACCCTGTTGCTGGGCATCGCTCTGGCCGCCTGCCAGGGCAACGCCGGCGCCGGCGACGACGCCAGTAACGAGAGTAGTGAGAGACAGAACCGTATGTCGGACACCCGTTTGCTTGCCCCCTGCCCGTCCGCGCCGAATTGCGTGTCGAGCCTTGCCGAGGACGAACGTCACCGGGTGGCGCCGCTGCCCGGCGCCGGCAACCGCGCCGACAGCCTGGCGATGCTGGAAGAGGTGCTCGACACCCTGCCCCGGGTGGCCTACGAGCGGATCGGTCCGGCCCGCATTCAGGCCCGCTTCACCAGCCGGATTCTGCGGTTCGTTGATGATGTGACCCTGTACGTGCACGACGACGGTCTGATCGACGTGCGCTCCGCCTCGCGCATCGGTTACTGGGACCTGGGCGCCAACCGGCGCCGGGTGGAAGACCTGCGCGAGCGCCTCAACGCGCGCCTTGGACAACCCCAGCCCAGCCACGGATGAGCGGCATGCCGGAGCACGGCCCGCGCTGGGCGGACATCGGCGTCAATCTTGGCGACAAACAGTTCGCCGAGGACAGTGAACAGGTGCTGGCCCGCGCCGCCGACAGCGGCGTGGCCCTGATGTTGCTCACCGGCACCAGTGTGCCGGAGTCGGAAGCCGCCGTGGCGCTGTGCCGGCAATGGGCCGACGCCGGCCCGGCCCTGTTCGCCACCGCCGGCATTCACCCGCACAACGCCCGCTTTTTCGACGCCGAGGCCGGCCACGCGCTGGCCGGGCTGCTGGCGCACCCCGAGGTGGCGGCGGCCGGGGAGATGGGCCTGGACTTCAACCGCGACTTCTCGCCCCGGGACGACCAGGAAAGCGCCTTCGAGGCACAGCTGGCGCTGGCCGCCGAGGCCGGCAAGCCGGTGTTCCTGCATCAGCGCGACGCCCACCACCGTTTCCTGCCGATTCTGAAAGCCTGGCGGCACAAGCTGCCCGCCGCCGTGGTGCACTGCTTCACCGATCAGCGCGAGGCCCTGTTCGACTACCTGGATCTGGATTGCCACATCGGCATCACCGGCTGGGTGTGCGATGAGCGGCGCGGCTGCGCCCTGGCGGCGCTGGTGCCGGAGATTCCCGGCGACCGCCTGCTGCTGGAAACCGACGCGCCCTATCTGCTGCCCCGGGATCTGCCGGAGAAGCCACCGCGCAAGCGCCGCAATGAGCCCTGCTATCTGCCCTGGATCGGGCGGCGCGTCGCCGGTCTGCGCGGCGAGAGTGAAGCAGACTTGGCGGCGCGTACCTTTGCCAATACCCGCGCTTTTCTCAGGCTTTCTCTGCCCGCCAGTTGAAGTCGACTTCCAGCGGCGGTTGCGGGCCGTCTTCGGGCTGGCCGGCCATTTCCGCGTAGGGCGAGTTGTGCACCAGCACCGCCTTGTCGGTGGTCATCTTGCCGAGCACGTTGTTGGCGTGCTCGGCGCCGTTAAAGCGCACGATCTGGCCTTTCTCGTCCACCACGTGGTAGCTCACGCCGTCGATCTCCACCTGCACGATGCAGATCGACAGCGTCACCGACCGCAGCAGCACCTTTTCCACGTGCCGTCCGTTGAGTTTCTTAACGGTAATCTTTTCCATCTTTACTCCGAAAGCAGCGCCTGAATGTCGAGCAACCCGAACGGCCAGGCGAGCTCGCGGTCGCCGTGGCGCAGCACCGGGATACGCTCGCCGTACTCCGCGATAAGGGTATCGTCCTCGGCGATATCCACCGCGTGAATATCGATTTCCGGGTTCACGGTGAGCAGCAGGTCGCGGGCCTGGTCGCACAGGTGGCAGCCCAGGGTGGTGTATAGCACGACGGTCATCAAAGGGTTCCGTGTCGGATCGCGTAGCAATGGTGGATGGCGCTGTTGCGGCGGAAGTCCTCCGGCAGGCTCCAGGCGGTCAGGTCCTCCACCTGATACCAGCGGGCGATGCTTTCCTCCAGCTCGAAGCGGCGGAAGTTGCAGGAAAAGTAGAGCACGCCGCCGGGCTCCAGGCGCTTCATGATGCGCCGGATCAGCTCGCCGTGGTGCTCCTGGACCACGAAGTCCTGGCGGGACTTGTTGTTGGAGAAGGTGGGCGGATCGCAGAACACCACGTCGAACTGCTCCTGGCAGTCCTCCAGCCAGGCCATGGCGTCGGCGCGCACCAGCGGGTGCGCCTCGCTGGAAAAGCCGTTCACCGCCAGATTGCAGGCCGCCCAGTCCAGGTAGCGTCGCGAGGCGTCCACCGTCACCGCCCGGCGGGCGCCGCCCACCAGCGCCTGCACGCTGGCCGCGCCGGTGTAGGCGAACAGGTTGAGGAAGCGCTTGCCGGCGCACTCCTCGGCGAGCCGCAGCCGCAGCGGGCGGTGGTCCAGGAACAGGCCGGTGTCCAGATAGTCGTTCAGATTCACCAGCAGGCGCGCCTGACCCTCGCGGACCACCCGGTACTGGCCCTGGCCGTCCAGTTTCTGATACTGGCGGTTGCCCTTCTGCCGCTCGCGGGTGCGCAGGTGCACCTGCTCGCGGTGCACGCCCAGGGCCGCGCGCACCGCGCTCACCGCCCACTGGCGGCGCTGTTTCGCCTTGTCCTCGTCGACGGTCTTGGGCGCCTTGAACTCCTGCACCAGCGCCTGATCGCCGTACACGTCCACCGCCACGTTGAATTCCGGCAGGTCCCGGTCGTAGAGGCGGTAGGCCTGAATGTCCTCGCGCTCCAGCCAGCGGCGCAGGTGCTTGCCGTTCTTGCGCAGGCGGTTGAACAGCGGCATGGCCGGTTCCGGCAGCTCGAAACCGGGCGCGTCGCCGACCCGCAGCGGCGGCTGCGGCGCCGGCGGGCGCGGCCGGCTGACGCGGATAAAATTGTTCAACGCGCCGTTGCGCACCTTCCACTGCTGGGTCATGTCCATGCCGGAGCGGTCCAGCGCGGCCACGTCCGCGCCCAGCATCACCGCCGTCCAGGCCGGCGCCTTCTCGCCGAGGATGCGGCCCAGGCCGGCGTACAGCCAGGCGGCGCTGGTCTGCTCGTCCAGCCGTTCGCCCCAGGGCGGGTTGGTGGCCAGCAGCCCCTGGTCGGCGAAATCACGGCCGCGCAGGGCGCCCAGCTCGCGCCGCTCGAAATGCACCCGCCGGCGCACCCCGGCGCGCTCGGCGTTGTGCAGCGCGTACTGAATGGTGTCCGGGTCGGCGTCGAAGCCCTTCAGCGACGGCAGGCCCTTGAGCCCGCCCTCCAGGCTGGCGGCGGCTTCGCGCAGGGCCTCTTCCCAGAGCGGCTTGCGGCAGCCGCGCCAGGCCTGGAAGCCGTACTCGCGGCGCAGCGCGCCGGGCGCCACGCCGGCGGCCATCCAGGCCGCCTCGATCACCAGGGTGCCGCTGCCGCAGAACGGGTCCAGCAACGCCGCCGGCCGCTCCTCGCGGTGCCAGCCGCCGGCGCGCAGCAGCGCCGCCGCCAGATTCTCGCGCAGCGGCGCCCGGCCGCCGGCCAGCCGGTAACCGCGCCGGTGCAGCGGCGTGCCGGCCAGGTCCAGCCACAGGCGGGCGCTGTTTTCGTCCAGCCGGGCACGCACCGCGCAGGCGCCCTCCTCGCGCCGGGCCTGGCCGATCTCCGGCGGCAAGGCACGCAGCAGCCGCTTGCCGCTGACGCGGCTGTCGCCGCGCACGCCCTTGCCGTGGTCCAGGCTCAGATGCAGGTCCACGCCGGGCGGCACCAGGGCCCGCCAGTCCACCGCCGCCGCCAGCCGCTCCGGCGCCTGGTCCGGGGTCACGTCCAGTTCCGCCAGCGGCACCAGCACCCGCTCCGCCAGGCGCGACCACAGGCAGGCCCGCAGGGCGTCCTGCTGCAGGCCCTGAATCCCCACATGGGCGTTACCCGGATCTGTTACCGAGATGCCCAATTCGGTGAGCTCGTCGGCGAGCAAGGGGCCCAGGCCGGGCAGACAGGTAATTACGAAATCCATGGGTTTTGCCCTGCAAGTGCCTGTTTTAAAGACGGAAATGAAAAATTCATCGGTTGGACCATTATTCGTCACACGCTTAAACGGCGCCACCATTATGGCGACATGTTATTCGACACCCTCTTCCCCCTTTCACATACTCAAAGCGTGGCCCTTCGAAAAGGTGACCGGGGGGCCGCAGCTTACTGACCGTCGCCGCAATCGGCAAAGCGGCACTGCGAATAAGCCAACAGGCGTACAAGCCAAGAGGATCGTGTCTATGAAAAGACAGAAACGCAGTCGTGATGAAAGAGCTTACAGCCGGGGGTACCTGGCCGGATTTCAAGGCAGGCCCAGGGACTTTTGCCCCTTCGGCGCATTGCAGGCCCGCACCCACTGGATGAGCGGTTGGCGCGAGGGCCGCACGAATCAGGTACAAGGCATGGTCGGCGTGGCCGGCATCCAGAATTTGAAAGACGTCACCTAATCGTTATTTCGCGTTAAGAGGACATTGCACAAAACCTGTTTTCGATCAGCGCCGGCGCTTCGCGCGTCGACCCCACAGGGCCCCTCCCGGGCCCTTTTCTTTTGCCACCTTTAAAAACCTACCAGGCGCGGACAATGTCCCCGACCAGCCCGGGGCCCTGGTAAATGAGGCCCGAATAGACCTGCACCAGCGAGGCGCCCAGACGCCGCTTGTCGAGGGCGTCGCCGGCGCCGCTGATGCCGCCCACCCCGATGATCGGAATGCGGCCGTCCAGGGCCTTGGCCATGGTGGCCAGGGCCCGGTCGGCGATCGGCTTCAGGGGCGCGCCGCTCAGGCCGCCCTGCTCGTCGCCGTGGCGCAGGTGCGCCACGCCGGGCCGTTCCAGGGTGGTGTTGCCCACGCAGACGCCGTCGATGCCGTGGCGCACGAACGCCTCCGCCATGGCCGCCAGTTCCTCTTCGCTGTTGTCCGGCGCGATCTTGATCACCAGCGGCACGGTCACGCCGCGCTGCTGATCCAGGCGGGTCTGCGCCTCGCGCAGGGTGCCGAGCAGGCGGTCCAGGGCGTCGCCGTGCTGCAGGTCGCGCAGGCCGGGGGTGTTCGGCGAGGAGACGTTGACCACCAGGTAGCCGGCCAGGCCGTGCACCTTGTCCTGGCAGAGCCGATAGTCGTCCACCGCCTGCTCCGCCGGGGTGTCCTTGTTCTTGCCGATGTTGATGCCCAGCACGCCCTGGAAACGGGCCGCGCGCACGTTGTTCACCAGGGCGTCAACGCCGTGGTTGTTAAACCCCATGCGGTTGATCAGCGCCCCGGCCGGCGGCAGCCGGAACAGGCGGGGCTTGGGGTTGCCCGGCTGCGGGCGCGGGGTGACGGTGCCCACCTCGATGCTGCCGAAGCCCAGCGCCGCCAGGCCGTCGATGCAGTCGCCGTTCTTATCCAGGCCCGCCGCCAGCCCCACCGGGTTGGGGAAATCCAGCCCCATCACCCGCACCGGCCGCGCCGGCACCCGCGCCGGATAGAGCCTGCCGGCGCCCCGGCGCAGCGCGGCGAGGGTCAGGTCGTGGGCCTGCTCCCCGGACAGGGCGAACAGGGCGGGACGGGCAAGCTGGTAAAGCATGGGTGGCGGCTCCTCGGTTGGCGGCGCGGATTATACCGGGAGCCGGGACCACGTTACAGGATGCGGTCGAGGACCTCGGCCAGGTTGGCGGAGGCGGCGGGGCGGAGCTCGCGCAGGGCGGCGCTCAGCTGCTCGGCCAGGGCCGGCTCCAGGCGCTGCAGGCGGGCGGCGCCGTTGGCCAGCCGCGCGGCGATCTGCGGGTTGATGCCGTCGAGCTTCTTCAGGGCCCGGGCGAAGAACGCATAGCCGCTGCCGTCCGGCGCATGGAACGCGGACGGATTGCCGTTGACCAGGGTGCCGACCACGGCGCGGACCCGGTTGGGCAGCGTCCATTCGAAGGCGTCATGGGCCAGCAGGCCCTCCGCCCGCGCCACGGTGTCGGCGCCGGGCACGGTGGCCTGCACCGCGAACCACTGGTCCATCACCAGGGCCTCGTCGCGCCAGCGTTGGGCGAACGCCGCCAGCGCCGGCTCGGCGCCGGGCAGCTGGTTGTGCACCAGGGCGCGCAGGGCGCCCAGTTCCTCGGTCATGCAGGTGGGGGCGTCCAGCATGCCCTGCAGTTGCGCCACCAGCTTGTCGCGGTCGCCACGGCCGGCGCCGGCGGCGGCGGACAGGTACCCCAGCGCCACCTGGCGCAGCCGGCGTTTGCCCATGGCCTCGCCGTCGGCGCGGTATTCCGGTTCCGCCAGTTCCTCCACCAGACGCCACCAGGACGCCGCCAGGGCCTCGCCGAGGCCGGCGCGCAGGGCGCTGAGGGCGTCGTGGACGGCCTGCGGGCGCAGCGGGGTATGCCGGTCGCCCACCGCGGTTTCGGTGGGCAGGGTGAGCAGCAGCGCGGCCTGCGCCGGGTCTTCATTGGCGCGCTGGATCACCTGCTCCAGCACCGGGGTCAGGCGGTCCAGCTGCGCGGCGGCGTCCTCGCCGTCGTCGATGATCCGCGCCAGGGCGGCGAAATAGAGCCGCTGCGCCGCGTCCCAGCGGCAGAAGCCGTCGCTGTCGTGGGCCAGCAGCGTGATCAGCTGGGCTTCTTTGAACGGGTAGCGCAGCGACACCGGCGCCGAGAAGGCACGCAGCAATGACGGCGTCGGCGCACTGTCCAGGCCGGCCACCGGGAAGCGGAAGGTCTGCTCGCTGTCACGCAGGATCACCACGGTTTCGGTGGCGCCGCTGTCGTCCAGCGGCAGCGCGCGGCCCTGGTCGTCGAGCAGCGACAGCTTGACCGGAATCATCAGCGGCTGCTTGTCGCTCTGCCCGGGGGTGGGCGGCGTTTCCTGGCGCAGCGTGAGCTGGTATTCACCGTCGGCGAACCGGTCGGAGGCGGTCACCAGCGGTGTGCCCGCCTGGCTGTACCAGCGTTTGAACTGGCTCAGGTCCAGGCCGGACACCTCCTCCATGCAGGCGACGAAGTCGTCGCAGGTCACCGCCTGGCCGTCGAAGCGCTCGAAGTAGAGATCGCTGGCGCGGCGGAAATCCTCGGCGCCCAGCAGCTCGTGCTGCATGCGCACGATTTCCGAGCCCTTCTCGTAGACGGTGAGGGTGTAGAAGTTGTCGATCTTCTGGTATTCCGAGGGCCGCACCGGGTGCGCCATGGGGCCCTGGTCTTCCGGGAACTGGTGGTTGACCAGGAAATCCACGTTCTCCACCCGGGTCACCGCGCGGGAGTTCATGTCCGAGGAGAACTCCTGGTCGCGGAACACCGTGAAGCCTTCCTTGAGGCTGAGCTGGAACCAGTCCCGGCAGGTCACCCGGTTGCCGCTCCAGTTGTGGAAATACTCGTGGGCGACCACCGATTCCACCCGCTCGAAGCCGGCGTCCGTGGTGGTGGCCGGGTGCGCCAGCACGCAGGAGGTGTTGAAGATGTTCAGGCCCTTGTTTTCCATGGCACCCATGTTGAAGTGGCTGACCGCCACCACCTGGAAGATATCCAGGTCGTACTCGCGGCCGAACACCTGCTCGTCCCAGGCCATGGCGCGCTTAAGGGAATCCATGGCGTGGCCCAGCTTGTCCAGGTCGCGGTGCTCGGCGTACAGGCGCAGCGCCACATTGCGGCCGGAAGCGGTGCGGAAGCTGTCTTCCAGGCAGGCCAGGTCGCCGGCCACCAGCGCGAAAAGGTAGCAGGGCTTGGGGAAGGGGTCGTCCCAGATGGCGAAGTGGCGCCCGCCCTCTTCGTCGCCGCTGTCCACCGGGTTGCCGTTGGAGAGCAGCAGCGGGTAGGCGGCCCGGTCGGCGTGGATGGTGGTGGTGAACCGGCTGAGCACGTCCGGCCGGTCCGGGAAGAAGGTGATACGGCGGAAGCCTTCCGCTTCGCACTGGGTGCAGTACATGCCGTTGGAGCGGTACAGCCCTTCCAGGGCGGTGTTGCTCTCCGGATGGATGCGCACCTTGGAAGTCAGGGTGAACTGTTCCGGCACGCCCGGCACCGTGAGCCGGCCTTCCTCGAGCCGGTAGTCCGGCTCGCCGAGCGGACGGTCGTCCACGCTCAGGGAAAGCAGCTCCAGATGTTCGCCGTCCAGCACCAGCTCGCCCGGGCGGTCGTCACGGGCCGGGTTGCGGCGCACCGTCAGCTCGGCGGTGACGGTGGCGTGGCCGTCGCGCAGGTCCACGTCCAGGCGGGTGTGGTCCACCAGCCAGGCCGGCGGGCGGTAGTCGGTGAGCCGGGTGACCGGCGCGGGGTTGCCGTCTCTCATCAATGTTCTCCGTGTCGGCGCGCGGGGCGCAGGTCCACCGGCTGTTCCCCGGTGTCGCCGTCGGCGCTCTTGCAGTGACTGGGGACGTAACCGCTACGTTCTTCCTCGGGCAGGTTGCGCACTTCCCAGGCGATCACCGCCTGCATGCACAGGGCACGCTGCTCGTCACTGACCCGGCGGCCGTCCGGCCAGCGGCCGGTTTCCACCGCGGTGCGCATGTTGTGCCACACCTCCAGGGTCATGCCGTCGATAAGCTCGTCGAAGGAAGGGGAAGAAGCCATGGCGTACCTATACCTATCAATCGCTATGCGTGGAGTAATGGGGCTTAGGATACAGGATGCAAGTGAAGCTTGCGGCTAGTTGCCGTCGCCGGGGCGGGTGCTCCAGCCCAGCTTGGAACGGCAGGCCTGGTAGAAATCGTGGCCGGGCGGGTGAATCAGCCGCAGGCGGTGGGGCTTCTTGCGGATCGCGATCACGTCCTCGGCCTGCAGGCGGATGCCGGCGGTGCCGTCGCAACTGACCAGCGGGTTCACCTTCTCGGTGGTGATGTGGATCTTGATCTCGCTGTTGCCGTCCACCACCAGCGGTCGGCTGGTGAGGGTGTGGGGGTTGAGCGGCACCAGCACCATGGCGTCCAGGCGCGGGTGCATGATCGGCCCGCCGCCGGAAAGGGCGTAGGCGGTGGAGCCGGTGGGCGTGGAAATGATCAGGCCGTCGGAGCGCTGGCCGTAGACGAACAGGCCGTCGATGGTGAGCTCGAAGTCGATCATGTGGACGCTGTCACCGGAGAGCAGCACCACGTCGTTGAGGGCGCTGCCCTCCCCCATCACGGTCTTGCCGCGCCGCACTTCCATATCCAGCAGGAAGCGGCGCTCGGTGGTGTAGTCGCCGTCCAGCACCTGGCCGACCCGGGATTCGATCTCCGAGGGCAGAATGTCGGTGAGAAAGCCCAGATGGCCGCGGTTGATGCCCAGCACCGGCACGTCGAAACGGGCCAGATCGCGGGCCGCGCCCAGCAGGCTGCCGTCGCCGCCCACCACGATCACCAGATCGCAGGCGTCGCCCATTTGCGAGGCCTTGGCGGCCTGCAGGCCGGATTCCGGGAGGCTGCCGGCGATGGCCCGGTCGAGGATCACGGTGCAGTCGCGACCGTGCAGAAAGTGGATCAGCTGCCGCACCGAATACAGCGTTTGTTCACTCTCGGTGCGCGCGATCAGACCGATATTGCGAAATTTTTCCTGGGACACGTTGTTCCTGCAACTAAGTAGACGCCGTCGGCGTGCTATTTCAGATAGTCCTGCAGGGTATCAGCATTGTTATTCAGACCGCCATCCAGGACGAACACATCCAATCCGGCGTTTTTTAGCAGAAAGGCGGCGGTGGCGCTACGCCGGCCGGTGTCGCAGTAGGCCACGTAGCGGCCGGCGGGGTCGAGCAGCCGGGATTTCAGGCGCAGCGCGCCCAGCGGAATATTGGTGGCGCCGGCCAGATGCTGCTGGTCGAACTCGTCGGCGGTGCGCACGTCCAGCCAGCGGGCACCCTCGTCGATACGCTGGCGGGCGTCCGCCGGGTCCAGGGTGTGAATCACCGGTTCGCGCAGCAGGGCGTCGAAGTCCTGGCGGTCCAGGCGCATCAGCACGCCGTCGGTGGCCATGGTCACGGTGGCGTTGCGGGGTTTGCCGGAGAGCAGCGCCTCCTCGCCGAACCACTGGCCCTCCTCGAGCATGGCCACCGGCATCGCTTCGCTGCTTTTACCGCCCAGGGTGATGGCCACCTCGCACACCCCTTCCTTGATGATGTAGCAGCAATCCGCCTGCTCGCCCTGGGTGACGATGGCTTCGCCCTCCTTGCAGCGGCGCGCGCGCAGGCGGCGGAAGATCTCCAGAATGTTGGCCGGCGGCACCCGGTGGAACAGCTTGGATTTGAGCAGCCGGATCATCCACTCGCGGTCGTGCTGATAGGCGGCGTTGGCGTTGATGTCGAGAATCACATAGCCGGCGGACTGGTCCCAGGACAGGATGGTGTCCAGCCGGAAGCTGTCGAAGCGCACCACGCTCACCTCGCCGACCGCCTTGCAGTCGTCCCGGCGCGGCTGGAAATGGCCCAGCGGGTGCCAGGAGGCGCTGTCGCCGGCGCTGATCACCGTGCGCTCGCCGTGCTCGCTGAACAACTCCACCTCGCCGCTCAGCAGGTAAATGGTGGTGTTGTCCCGGTCCCCCTGGCGGAACAGCACATCGCCGGCCTCGTAGCGGCGCACTTCCTGCTGATCCAGCAGCCAGTCCAGCTGATCACCCGACAGGGCGTTCACCGGCACGAAGGTCTGCAGCAGACTCTTGTCGATGGATTCACGAGCCATTCGAGCTCCCCCTGATTCATTCTTGTGTCGCGGACCGTCCGCGGTTTATTGGGCTGACTAACCTGCCTGTACCTGCAAAAAACTTACCAACTCGCGGTCGCGCCCTGCCACGCCACCGTTCAGCGGAAGCGGAGCACGTTATCGATGGACGAATCCGACCGGCAGTGCGGGCAGCGGTTGGAGTTGCAGTCCGACACCCCCGGCTTGAACTGATTGGGCACGTCCACGCGGATCACCCGCTTGCCGCAGCAGGCCTGGTCCGGGCCCACCGCCACCTGGCACACCGGGTTTTCGTAGTGCGCCAGCCAGGCCCGGTAATGGTCCTCGGTGACCAGGCACTTGCGGGCGGCGAACGCCACCGGGTTGTCCATATAATCGGCGATCTGGTCGGCCGCCACGGACACATGCCCGGCCCCCGGATGAAAGGCGATAAAGCTCAGGCCCAGGCTCTCCAGCTTATCGAGGATCTTCTGGCCGCCGGAGTGGGCCACCTTCATCTGGTCGCGCTTGAGCTCGGAGATTTCCGCGCGCAGCTGGTTGACCAGGTCGTCGCGGTTGAGCACGTCCATTTCACGGCTGTGGATCTCATCGGCCAACCGGGCGCGCTCTTCCTCCAGGCGCTGCTCCAGGGAGAGCTTGTACTGCTCGGCGAGACGCTCCACCTCGCTGCCCTGCTCCGCGTTGCGGCCGGCGTGCTCTTCCAGGCTGCGGTTGAGCGACTCCACCTGCGCCTTGAGCGAGCCGTTCTGCTCGCGCAGCGCCGCGTTCTGGGATTTCAGGGTTTTGAACTGCATCAGCACCTTTTCCAGCTGGGCGCTGAGAATCTCTTCCTTCTGCTGCTGGGCATAGCGGAGCTGGGCCATCTCCTCTTTCTGCCCGGTTTCCAGGGTGTGGATGCGCAGCCGCAGTTCCTTGATGGTGCGCGCCAGACGCACCCGCTCCTCGTCGTCGTTCTTGCTCCTGGCGCCGTCGGCGGGTCGCACCGTGGGCACGTCCTCGCCGGACAGGGTGGGCACCGCCGCCGTCGGCGGCGGCAGGTCCTCGTCCACTTCCAGGCCCATCTTCGAGCCCCGGCTGCGCAGCAGATCCCGGGCCGCCACGAAATCATTGGCGCCGGGCTTCATCACCGGGTCCCACAGCTGGTCCTGGTGCCAAGCCACCGGGCACTGGCTGCGGCAGGCCAGACGGATCGGGCCGGCGCCCATGTCCGGGCCCGGGCCGCCGTGTTCCGCCAGGTGTCGCAGGGGCACGTTCCAGGTGGTGTCGGCCATGCCGTCGGCGTCGAAATCGATCAGAAACAGCACCATGGCCTTGGCCCGCAACCGGCCGTTGACCAGGCAATAGGCGCCGCGCATTTCTTTACCGGCAAACTCGGGCACCCCTACCATGCCGTCCAGAATGGCTTCGAAATCGGCGTACAACATGCTTTTGCTGATGCCCTTCTCGCAATAGAACAGCACCGCTTCGGAGGTCACTGACGAACCCGCCATAAGCCTTCCCTTCGTTGTTATTTCTTCGCTGTTATTCGCGCGGCCAGTGACGGTACGCGTCACTCCTTGCCGCTGCCCGTCAGATTCAACGGCAGCATATTCACAGCGGTAAGGGCAAAACAAGGAAGCCGGTCACCAAAAAGGGACCTTTTATCGCGGGGGGGCGGCGAGATGCCGTGGGGGTTACTGAATCGGGGGGAGTGTTCGGGGGCGGGCTTCAAGCTGCAAGCTACAAGCTACAAGCTGAAAACTCCGGGGTGGCACGGCTTGCTTGAGGCTTGAAGCTTGAGGCTTGTCGCCGGGGCATCAAAGCTCGACTCCGTCATCGGCGACGTCGTCGTCCAGGTCATCGAGGCTTTCCAGCCACAGCTTCTCTTCCAGTTGGTCTTCCAGATATTCATCCATAGGGATACTCCATTCGGCCCACGGGGCCTGTTTCAGTGTGTTCATCGATAAGGTTAGTGCACCGCCCGTGACGGCTTGATGACAATCGCGGCCGCGAAGGGGGCTACAGGGGGTTAGAACGGCGTCGGCGGGAAAGGTTCAGACAAACAAAAAGGCGACGCGGGCTAAGCCGGCGTCGCCATAAATCCAAACGGAAAACGAGAAAGATCATGAAGATGGCGGAGCGGACGGGACTCGAACCCGCGACCCCCGGCGTGACAGGCCGGTATTCTAACCAACTGAACTACCGCTCCAAACTCTTTACCGCACTGTCTAACGTGCGTACTGCAAAATCTGGTGGGTGGTGACGGGATCGAACCGCCGACCCTCTGCTTGTAAGGCAGATGCTCTCCCAGCTGAGCTAACCACCCAGGTTCGCGTTGCGAAGTGGGCGCCATTTTAGGGATTGCGCCCGGGGTGTCAACGGCTTTTTTGCCCCGATGACACCGTTCGTTCATAAATTGCGCGGCCTTGTGGGAGCGGGCCTTGTGGGAGCGGGCCCCGCCCGCGAAAGGGGCGAAGCCCCGGCAGGATCCCAGAGGCCTCTATTATTGCGCCCCTTTCAGACGTCTCTGGAATCCCGCCGGCCGGCTTTGCCGGCCTTTCGCGGGCAAGGCCCGCTCGCACAAAGGTCGCTCCGAAACGGCGTCAGCCGCTGGCCTCTCGTTGCTCGACAAAGGCTTTCGCCGTTTCCAGGGTCGAGAACCGACCCGGCAAAGGCCGCCCGTCCGGGCCGGCGACGATATAGTGGTCGACGCGCAGCTGCAGGGTGTCGCGCTGCAGCTCGCCCTCTTCGATGATGGTATGGCGCCCCCAGGCGATGCCGTTACCGATCATGCTTCGCCCACCACCCGGTCGACGATCAGGTCCGCCAGGTCCTCCACGGACAGCCGGCGGTTGGTGCTGAACCAGTTGGGGGTCCAGCCGATCATGCCGGTGAGCAGCCGCCGCATGATAAAGGGGTCGGCGTGGAAGGCCCCGGCCTTGTGCAGGCGCCCCAGCACATCCAGCCAGATCTGCTCGTAGATCTCGCGCAGCGCCAGGGCTTCCTGCTGTTTGGCCTCGCCGAGACAGCGCCACTCCGCCACCATCACCACCATCGCCTCGCGGGTGTCGCCCACGGTGGCGGTGAGCTCGGCGCGCACCAGATTGCGCAGCTGCTCCAGCGGCGTGTCCGCGTCAGCCACCGCCTGGCGCAGGCGCTCGGTATTAAAGCGGATCACCTCCTCCATCACCGCGAACAGGATGTCCTCCTTGCTCTTGAAGTGGTGGAAGATCGAACCGCTCTGAATGCCCACCGCCGCGGCGATGTCACGCACCGTGGTCCGGTCGAACCCCTTGTCCCGGAACAGATGGGCGGCGGCGCTCAGCAGCCGGCCCCGGGGCGAATTGTCGATGCCGTGAATGGCGGGTGTGTCAGGCATGTGGCGCTCCTCTTCTAGCGGCGCATTAAATCGCTGCAAGCTGCGCGCTGCAAGCCGGTTCGGGCAGGCTTGTAGGAGCGGGCCCTGCCCGCGAAAGGCAAGCGCGGCTTGCCGGCAGGATCCCAGAGGCCTCTCTAACAAAAGCACCAACAACGCCTCTGGTATCCCGCCGGGTGGCCAGGGCCACCCTTTCGCGGGCGGGGCCCGCTCCCACAATGTACTACCTCTACCTCTTGCCAAACCAAGCGCTTGCTTGGTAGCTTACGGAATCATTCGCACAACAGCAATTCGGGGCACGACTTATGGCTGGACCTGTTCGCATCGGCTGCGCCGCGGGCTTCTGGGGCGACACCAACAGCGCCGCCTTCCAACTGGTCCGCCAGGGCGAGATCGACTATCTGGTGTTCGATTACCTGGCGGAGGTGACCCTGTCGATCATGGCGGGCGCGCGCATGAAGGACCCCAGCGCCGGCTACGCCCACGACTTCGTCACCCAGGTGATGGCACCGCTGGCCCGCGAGATCAAAGAGAAGAACATCAAGGTGATCAGCAACGCCGGCGGCGTGAACCCGCGCGCCTGCCGCGAGGCGCTACAAAAGGTGTTCGCCGAGGCCGGCGTGGAAATGAACATCGCCCTGGTGGAAGGCGACGACCTCAACGGCCGCCGCGACCAGTTCAGCGACTGCAAGGAGCTGGACACCGGCGCCGACCTGCCGCCCATCACCGTGACCATGAACGCCTACCTGGGCGCCCTGCCGATCCAGGCGGCGCTGGACGCCGGCGCCGACCTGGTGCTGACCGGCCGCATCGCCGATTCGGCGCTGGTGCTGGGCCCGCTGATGCACGAATTCAAATGGGCCGACGACGACTACGACAAGCTCGCCCAGGGCTCACTGGCCGGCCATGTGATCGAGTGCGGCGCCCAGTGCACCGGCGGTAACTTCACCGACTGGCGCGACGTGCCGGACTTCCACAACATGGGCTTCCCGATCGCCGAGTGCCACGAAGACGGCACCTTCGTGATCACCAAACCGCCCGGCACCGGCGGCCTGGTCACCCCGGCCACGGTGGGCGAACAGGTACTCTACGAAATCGGCGACCCGCGCGCCTATATTCTCCCGGACGTGGTGTGCGACTTCACCGGCGTCACCCTGACCCAGGACGGCGAACACCGGGTGCGCGTCAGCGGCGCCCGCGGCCTGCCGCCCACCGACACCTATAAGGTGTCCGCCACCTACCCGGACGGCCAGCGCATCACCGCCTCCTTCCTGATGGGCGGCCGCGAAGCGCCGGCCAAGGGCCGCGCGGTGGCGGCGGCGATCCTGAAAAAGACCGACGGCCTGCTCAAACAGCTGGGCATGGCGCCGATGCGCGACACCAGCGTGGAAATCCTCGGCAGCGAAACCACCTACGGCGCCCAGGCGCGCCGCGAGGACAGCCGCGAAGTGGTGGTGAAAATCGCCGCCCTGCATGACGACCGCAAGGCGCTGGGCCTGTTCGCCCGGGAAATCGCCCAGGCCGCCACCGGCATGGCGCCGGGCCTGTCCGGGCTGGTCGGTGGCCGGCCCAAGCCGATGCCGCGCATCCGCCTGTTCTCCACCCTGGTGCCCAAGGTGGACGTCACCGCCACCGTGGACCTGGACGGCACCCCCACGGAAGTGGGCGTGCCGGTGGGCACCCCCCTGGACGTGGCCGGCCTGCCGGACACCAACGGCAGCGACACCGCCACCGGCGAGACCAGCGTGCCGCTGGTGAAACTGGCCTGGGCGCGCTCCGGCGACAAGGGCGACCACGCCAACATCGGCGTGATGGCGCGCAAGCCGGAATACCTGCCCTACCTGCGCGCCGCGCTCACCGACGCCGCCGTGGCGGACTACATGAAACACGTGCTCGACCCGGAGCGCGGCAGCGTCAGTCATTGGGAGTTACCGGGCTTCAACGCCTTCAACTTCCTGCTGCGCCACGCCCTGGGCGGCGGCGGCATCGCCAGCCTGCGCATCGACCCGCAGGGCAAGGCGTTCGCCCAACAACTTCTGGACTTTCCGGTGCCCGTGAGCGCCGACATCCTGGAAACCTTACAGTGAGGAAATTCTGAATGCCGTACCGTTCCGTATTCCGCGACGACCTGTTCGCCGGTAAGACCATCATCGTCACCGGCGGCGGTTCCGGCATCGGCCGCTGCACCGCCCACGAGCTGGCGGCGCTGGGCGCCCGGGTGGTGCTGCTGGGCCGCAAGGAAGACAAGCTCAAGGCGGTGGCCGAGGAGATCCGCGAGGACACCGGCCGGGAAGCGCTGGTGTTCACCTGCGATATCCGCGACGAGGACAAAGTCCGCGACACCGTGGCGGCGATCTACAAGCAGGTGCAGCAGGTGGACGGCCTGGTCAACAACGCCGGCGGCCAGTTCCCCTCGCCGGTGGCGATGATCAGCCAGAAAGGCTGGGAAACCGTGATCCGCACCAACCTGACCGGCGGCTTCCTGATGGCCCGGGAAGTGTTCATGCAGGGCATGAACAAAAGCGGCGGCAGCATCGTCAACATCGTCGCCGACATGTGGGGCGGCATGCCCGGCATGGGCCACTCCGGCGCCGCCCGCGCCGGCATGGACAACTTCACCAAAACCGCCGCCCTGGAATGGGCCTGCGCCGGCGTGCGCGTGAACGCGGTGGCGCCGGGCTGGATCGCCTCCTCCGGCATGGACACCTACCCGGAAGGCATGCAGCAGACCATCAAGACCCTGCGCGGCGCGGTGCCGCTGAAACGGCTCGGCCTGGAAGCGGAAGTGTCCTCGGCGATCACCTTCCTGCTCAGCGAAGGCGCCGCCTTTATCAGCGGCGACACCTGGCGCATCGACGGCGCCGCCAGCCAGGGCAACGTGGCCATGTTCCCGCTGCCCGACCACAAAAACTCCAAACCCTATGACGGCTTCCACCGCGCCGTGACGCCCAACGTGCTCAAGGATCTGGATTAATGCCTGTACTCGAATCCGCCCTCGACCCGAACGGCGAGGAATACCGGCAAAACCGTGACGCCCTGCTGCAGGCGGTGGAGGAATTCCGCGCCATCGAACAGCAGGTCCGCGACACCGCCGAAGGCAAACGGGAAAAATTCGAAAAACGCGGCCAGCTGCTGCCCCACGAACGGGTGGCGCGGCTGCTGGATCCGGGCTCGCCCTATCTGAGCCTGATGAACCTGGCCGGCTACAAGATGCACGACGACAAGGACGGCACCGAAGCCGGTGGCGGCACCATCGCCGGCATCGGCTATGTGTGCGGCGTGCGCTGCCTGGTCACCGCTTCCAACTCCGCCATCAAGGGCGGCACGGTGACGCCGTCCGGGCTGCATAAAACCCTGCGCCTGCAGCGCATCGCCCAGGAAAACCGGCTGCCCATGGTGAGCCTGGTGGAATCCGGCGGCGCCAATCTGAACTACGCCGCCGACGTGTTCGTGGAGGGCGCCCGCACCTTCGCCAATCAAGCGCGCCTGTCCGCCGCCGGCATCCCGCAGATCACCGTGGTGCACGGCAACGCCACCGCCGGCGGCGCCTACCAGCCCGGGCTCTCGGACTACGTGGTGCTGGTGCGCAACCGCGCCAAGATGTTCCTGGCCGGGCCGCCGCTATTGAAGGCGGCCACCGGTGAAATCGCCACCGACGAGGAGCTGGGCGGCGCGGAAATGCACACCGGCGTGGCCGGCACCGCCGAGTATCTGGCCGAGAACGACGCCGACGCCATCCGCCACGCCCGCGACATCATGAGCAAGCTGGGCCTGCGCGACCGGCCCGCCGAGGCGCGCGACTGGCAGGAACCGCTCTACCCGCCGGAGCAGCTGCTCGGCGTGGTGCCGGCGGACAGCAAGAAGCCCTATGACGTGCGTGAAATCATCGCCCGCCTCGCCGACGGCTCCGACTTCCTGGATTTCAAGAACGACTGGGACAGCGCCACCCTGTGCGGCTGGATCGACATCGAAGGCCAGCCGGTGGGCGTGATCGGCAACAACGGCCCGATCACCCCGCGCGGCGCCGCCAAGGCGGCCCAGTTCATCCAGCTCTGCGACCAGACCCGCCGGCCTTTACTGTTTCTCCACAACACCACCGGTTTCATGGTCGGCACCGACCCGGAGCAGAACGGCGTCATCAAGCACGGCTCGAAAATGATCCAGGCGGTGGCCAACGCCCGGGTCCCGAAAATTTCCATTCTCGTGGGCGGCTCCTACGGCGCCGGCAACTACGCCATGTGCGGCCGCGGCCTGGACCCGCGCTTCATCTTCGCCTGGCCCAACGCCAAGGTGGCGGTGATGGGCGGCCAGCAGGCCGGCACCGTGCTGCGCATCGTCGCCGAAGCCAAGCAGCGCGCCAACGGCCTGGAACCGGACGAAAAGGTGCTCGACATGCTGCAGCAAAGCACGGCCCAGAAACTGGACGCGCAATCCACCGCGCTCTACGGCACCGCCCGCCTCTGGGACGACGGCATCATCGACCCCCGCGACACCCGCAAGGTGCTGGCCTACGTGCTCGACATCTGCCGGCAAGCGGAAGAACGGAACCTTCATGCCAATACGTTTGGCGTGGCACGACTGTAGAGAGCAGTTAAAAGTGAATAGTGAACAGTTAATAGCGAAAACACCGTTGCAGAAAGGCTCGGTGCGGACGGCGAAGGCCGGACCGCACCCTCTTTCGCTCTTCACTGTTAACTATTAACTGTTAACTAAAACCATCAGGTTTTTTTGGTTACCACTGACATCCCAGCGCTCGACCAACGAGCCGAACAAAACACAGGACACGACCATGTTGTTTACTCAGGAACATGAAGAGCTGCGCCGCACGGTGCGTAATTTTATCGAGAAAGAGGTGAACCCGTTCGTGCCGGAGTGGGAAGCGGCGGGCCGTTTTCCGATCCACGACGTGTTCAAGAAGATGGGCGACCTGGGCCTGCTGGGCGTCACCAAGCCGGAAGAGTACGGCGGCATGGGCCTGGACTACTCCTACGGCCTGATCGTCGCCGAGGAAATCGGCGGCGCCACCTGTGGCGGCGTGCCGTTGTCCATCGGCGTGCAGACCGACATGGCCACGCCCGCCCTGGCCCGCTTCGGCTCCGACGAGCTCAAGCGCGACTACCTGGCGCCGGCCATCGCCGGTGACATGGTCGCCTCGATCGCGGTGTCCGAGCCCCACGCCGGCTCCGACGTGGCCAACATCAAGACCAACGCCAAAAAGGACGGCGACGACTATGTGATCAACGGCACCAAGATGTGGATCACCAACTCGCCCAGCGCCGACTTCTTCTGCCTGCTGGCCAACACCTCCGACGACAAGCCCCACGTCAACAAATCCCTGATCGTGGTGCCCAAGGACGCCGGCGGCATCACCGTGGACAAGCCGCTCAACAAGCTCGGCATGCGCAGCTCGGAAACCGCCCAGGTGTTCTTCGACGACGTGCGCGTGCCGCAGCGCAACCTGATCGGCCAGGAAGGCATGGGCTTCATGATGCAGATGATGCAGTTCCAGGAAGAGCGTCTGTGGGGCGCCGCGAACGCCATCAAGGGCTGCGACAACCTGATCGCCCAGACCATCGAGTACGCCCGCGAGCGCCAGGTGTTCGGCATGTCGCTGCTGGATAACCAGTCCGTGCATTTCAAGCTGGCGGAGCTGCAGACCGAAGTGGAAATGCTGCGCGCGCTGGTATGGCAGGCCTGCGAAACCTACATCAACGGCGGCGACGTGCTGCGTCTGGCGTCCATGGCCAAGCTCAAGGCCGGCCGCCTGTCCCGGGAAGTGGCCGACGGCTGCATGCAGTACTGGGGCGGCAACGGCTTTATGTGGGACAACCCGGCCAGCCAGCTCTACCGCGACGGCCGCCTGGGCTCCATCGGCGGCGGCGCCGACGAAGTGATGCTCGGCATTATCTGCAAGACCATGGGCATGCTGCCGGGCAAAAAGAAAAACAGTTAATAGTGAACAGTTAACAGTGAATAGCGGGATGGATGATGACTTTACCTGAGACGACGGCGCTGACGCTTTCCCGTGAAAGCGGCGTTTTGCACATCACGCTGAATCGGCCGGAAGCGCGTAATGCCATGAGCCTGGCCATGGTGAGCGAGCTGATGGACGTGTTCGACTGGCTGGAAAACGACGCGGCCGGCGCCGAGGTGCGCACTCTGGTGTTGCGTGGCGCGGACGGTCACTTCTGCGCCGGCGGCGACATCAAGGATATGGCCGGGGCGCGGCAGCAGGCCGCCGAGGGCGACCCGGAGGCGTTTCTGCGCCTGAACCGCCGTTTCGGCGAAATGATCAGCACCGCCAACCGCCTGCCCCAGGTGCTGATCACCGTGCTGGAAGGCGCGGTGATGGGCGGCGGCTTCGGTCTGGCCTGCGTCAGCGATGTGGCGATCGCCGCCGGCGACGCCAAATTCGGGCTGCCGGAAACCGGCCTCGGCGTGATTCCCGCGCAGATCGCCCCGTTCGTGGTGCAGCGCATCGGTCTCACCCGCGCCCGCCGCATCGCCCTCACCGGCCAGCGCTTCGACGGCCACCACGCGCTGACCCTGGGCGTGGTGCACGAGGTAGCGGACTCGCCGGCGGAGCTGGAACAACGCCTCGCCGAAGTGCTCGACCAAGTGCGCCGCTGCGCCCCAAACGCCAACCGCGCCACCAAGCAACTGGTGCTGGACGTGGGCCATGTGCCCATGGACGAGCTGCTCGACCGCGCCGCCGGCGAGTTCGCCAAAGCCGTGGCCAGCGAAGAAGGCCAGGAAGGCACCCTGGCTTTTGTACAGAAGCGCTTGCCCAAGTGGGCCGCCGACGAATGATCAGGTCTTCCTGTGAAAGCGACCCCTTGTGGGAGCGGGCCTCGCCCGCGAAAGGCAAGCTTAGCTTGCCGGCAGGATACCAGAGACGCTGTTTATGCCGCCGTTAGGAAGGCCTCTGGGATCCTGCCGGGTGGCTATAAGCCACCCTTTCGCGGGCGAGGCCCGCTCGCACAGGGGCCCACAAGGCCGTCGCTGGCAAATGAATAAGGAATGGCAATGAGTTTTGAGAAAGTACTGGTCGCCAACCGGGGCGAAATTGCCTGCCGGGTACTGGAAAGCGCGCGTTCGCTGGGCTATCGCACGGTGGCGGTGTTCTCCGAGCCGGACGCCGGCGCCCGCCACGTGCAGCTGGCCGACGAGGCGGTCTGCATCGGCCCCGCCACCGCCGCCGAGTCCTACCTGAACGTGCCGGCGCTGCTGGACGCCTGCCGCCGCAGCGGCGCCGACGCGGTGCACCCGGGCTACGGCTTTCTGTCCGAGAACGCGGACTTCGCCGCCGCCTGCGCGGAGGCCGGCGTCACCTTTATCGGCCCGCCCGCCGAGGCGATCCGCCTGATGGGCTCCAAGCGGCTGTCCAAGATCGCCATGCAGGAGGCCGGCGTGCCCTGCGTGCCCGGCTACCAGGGCGAGGACCAGAGCGACGACACCCTGATAAAGGAAGCGGAGGCCGTGGGCTTGCCGCTGATGATCAAGGCCAGCGCCGGCGGCGGCGGGCGCGGCATGCGCGTGGTCACCGAACCGCAGCAGATCCCCGCCCAGCTGAAAAGCGCCCGCCAGGAGGCGAAAAGCAGCTTCGGCAACGACGAGCTGATCCTCGAGCGGGCGGTGATCAACCCCCGCCACGTGGAGATCCAGGTGTTCGGCGACCACCACGGCAACGTCATCCACCTGGGCGAGCGCGACTGCTCGGTGCAGCGCCGCCACCAGAAAGTGGTGGAGGAAGCGCCCTCCCCGGTGGTCGACGAGGACCTGCGCCGGCGCATGGGCGAGGCGGCGGTGAACGCCGCCAAGGCCTGCGATTACGTGGGCGCCGGCACCGTGGAGTTCCTGCTCGGCGCGGACGGCGAGTTCTACTTTCTGGAAATGAACACCCGCCTGCAGGTGGAGCACCCGGTCACCGAGCTGGTCACCGGCCAGGACCTGGTGGCCTGGCAGCTGCGGGTGGCCGCCGGCGAGCCCCTGCCCCTTACCCAGGAGCAGGTGCGGCTCACCGGCCACGCCATGGAAGTGCGCCTCTACGCCGAGGACCCGGCCCAGGGCTACCTGCCGCAAACCGGCCCGGTGCTGAGCTGGCGGCCGGCCAATGGCGAGGGCGTGCGCATTGACCACGGCCTGGTGGACGGCGCCGAAGTGGGCAGCCACTACGACCCCATGCTGGCCAAGATCATCGCCTTCGGCGCCAGCCGCGACGAAGCCCGTCGCCGGCTGATCCGCGCGGTGGAAGACACCGTGCTGATGGGCCTGGACGACAACCGCCGCTTCCTGGCGGCGATTCTGCGTCACCCGGACTTCGCCGCCGGCCACGCCACCACCGCCTT